>SDBT01016125.1_pt1 | contig 11848 bp, 6 predicted proteins | sample 2277101 | NCBI WGS metagenome assembly SDBT01 (sample SAMN10404973, study PRJNA504765) | marine sediment metagenome | isolation source: marine sediment core GS10_PC15, 103 cmbsf | place: Arctic Ocean: Southern Knipovich Ridge | collected 2010
GTATCGGCTATGCAGCAACCCATGTCGCGCCTGGCTTCAACACTGGCCGGTGTCATGACGAAGATGGTGCAGACCCTATCGAGTCTCGAGGAACAAAAAACTTAGTGAATCAAGGAGGCATAATTTTAATGGCAACGATTACGCGTGAAGATGTAATGGGATACCTTGAGTCGGCCAATATGGTGGAAGTTTCGGCCCTTATCAAGGATATTGAAGAAAAGTTCGGAGTAACCGCCGCTGCACCGGTAGCGGTGGCCGCTGCCGGTCCCGCCGCCAGTCAGGCCGAACCCGTTGAGGAAAAAAGCGAGTTCAACATCGTACTGGCTGAAATTGGTGAGAAAAAAATCAATGTGATCAAAGCGGTCCGTGAGATAACCGGCCTCGGACTCAAGGAGGCGAAGGAGCTGGTGGACAACGCTCCTAACAATGTGAAAGAGGGGGTCTCCAAAGATGAGGCTGAAAGCATCAAGTCCAAACTCGAAGAGGCTGGCGCAACCGTCGAGCTGAAGTAGCCATTTGACGCAGAACTCCGTTTTCCCATTAATAGTTAACAGTCCCGATAGACACAGTCTACGGAAGGAGGGTTTGCTTTGTCCGTAAGTGCGAAACCCGCTCCTGAGCGGTATTCCTTTACCCATATCAGCCCGGCTACAAATATACCTGATCTACTGGCGATACAAACTTCTTCTTATGAAGAATTTCTTCAGGAAAGGGTTTCTCCAGAGAAGCGGGAAGTCAAAGGGCTGGAAAATGTATTCCGCGGCATGTTCCCTGTGGAGGACAGCCACGGCAATTATGTGCTGGAATATGTCAGTTATTACCTCGGGAAGCCTAAATACACGGTCCGGGAATGTCTGGATCGTGGTGTCAGTTACACCGTTCCTCTCCGGGTTCGACTGATCCTCCATATCACCGACGAAGAGGATAAGTCGGTCTATGCCCAAAGCATCGAACAGGATGTTTTCTTCGGTAATATACCGTATATGACCGACCGGGGCACCTTCATCATCAACGGTGCCGAACGCATTATCGTCAGTCAGCTCCAGCGCTCCCCCGGTGTCTTTTTTGAGGAGAGCAAGCATCCCAACGGCACAAGTATTTACCAGGCGCGGATCATACCATTCCGGGGTTCCTGGGTGGACTTTACCACCGATATCTACGACTGCCTATATGCCATCATTGACCGGCGGCGGAAATTCCCCGCTACTCTCTTGCTACGGGCTGTCGGCTATGCTACCAATGAGGATATTTTTCGGGCCTTTGGCCTGCTGGAGGATCTACATCTCAGAAAAATCCCTGCCGCCAAGCTAGCCGGGCGCAAACTGGCTGCTGACGTGGTGAATACCGAAACGGGCGAGGTTGTGGCCGAGGCCGGGAAAGAGTTGGCCAGGGAGGATCATGCCCTGATTAAAAAGTCCGGTGTACCGGTGGTTTCGGTCTTATGCCAGGATAAGGACCTCGAAGTTGAAATGATCCTTAATACTATGAAAAAGGACCCTACCACCAACCATGAGGAAGCCCTGGCCCGGTTTTATCGCGACCTCCGGGCGGGTGAGGCTCCCAGTATCGATGTGGCCCAGAAATTCGTAGATCGGATGTTCTTTTCCCCGAAGAAGTATGACTTGGGGCAGGTCGGACGTTATCGTATCAATAAGAAGTTCAATCTCCGCGCCCCAATCGAAACACCCGTATTGATCAGGGAGGATTTCATTGAAGCTCTCCGCTACATGATTGACATGCGCAAGGGTGAACGCGGTCCTGACGATATTGATCATCTCGGGAATCGACGGGTCCGGACTGTAGGCGAGCAGCTGTCCAACCAGTTCTCCATCGCCCTCAGCCGCATGCAGCGCACTATCAGGGAGCGGATGAGCACCCGGGAAGCCGAAAGCCTCACCCCTCAGGACCTGATCAATTCCCGGATCGTCACTTCCGTCCTCAGTGCCTTCTACGGAACCAGCCAGCTGTCTCAGTTCATGGATCAGACGAACCCGCTCTCGGAGATCACTCACAAGCGGCGTATATCATCGCTGGGTCCCGGCGGACTGACCAGGGAACGAGCCGGGTTTGAAGTCCGGGACGTTCACTATACCCACTATGGGCGTTTGTGTCCCATCGAAACACCCGAAGGCCCCAATATCGGGCTCATCAGCTCTCTGGCTACCCACGCAATGGTTAACAACCTGGGCTTCATTGAGTCACCATATCGCAGAGTAGAGCATTCCAACGGCGATTACCGAATCACTGACAATGTGGAATACCTCTCCGCCGATGACGAAGACCGGGTTCATATTGCTCAAGCCAATGAGCCGGTTAAAGATGACCAGTTTACATCCGAGCGGGTACTTACGCGCAAAGGGGACAACTTTCCCCTGGTAACACCAGATCTGGTCGATTATATGGATGTGGCGCCCAGTCAGATCGTATCTGTGGCTGCTTCTTTGATTCCTTTCCTGGAGCACGACGATGCCAACCGGGCTCTAATGGGATCTAATATGCAGCGCCAGAGCGTGCCCCTGCTCAAACCGGAACGCCCAATCGTTGGTACCGGTGTTGAGTCACGGGTGGCCAAGGATTCCCGGGCGGCCATTTATTCCGACGTTGACGGAACCGTAGAGTCGGTGGAAGCCAATCGCATCACTATCCGAGTCCGTGTCAAGGGGGAAGATGTACTCCTGAAGGATGAGGAAAACATACGCACCTATTCCCTCTACAAGTTTCTGCGCACTAACCAGGATACATGTATCAACCAGAAGCCCCTGGTGCACCCGGGTAAAAAAGTAAAGAAGGGAACCCTCCTGGCTGACGGATGTGCAACCGACCAGGGTGAGCTGGCTCTGGGACGCAACCTGATGGTTGCCTTCATGCCCTGGCGGGGGTACAATTTCGAGGACGCAATCGTTATTAATGAACGCCTGCTCAAAGAAGACATCCTGACTTCGATCCACATCAAGATGTCCGAGCTGGAAGTAAGGGATACCAAGCGTGGGGCTGAAGAGCTAACTAACGAAATCCCTAATGTCAGCGAAGAGGCCACCAGGAATCTGGATAGCAATGGAATTATCCGCGTGGGAGCTGAGATCAAACCGGGTGATATTCTAATCGGAAAAGTGACACCGAAAGGAGAAACTGATCCCACGCCGGAAGAAAAGCTGCTGCGAGCAATATTCGGCGAGAAGGCTGGCGATGTGAAAGACACTTCCAAGCGATGTGATTCCGGGGTCAGGGGAACGGTTATTAAAACCCAGCTGTTCGAGCGTAAAAGTTCACACAGCCGGGTAGAGGATAAACAGCGGATTGAAGAACTTCAAGCCCAAGCCCGGAAAGAACGCATCGCTCTCATGGAGAAGCGGAATGAACTGGTCAAGCAGCTGATGATCGGTCAGCTTTCAGGCGGGATCCGCGATCTGGGCACGAACCGTACGCTTATCAAGGCCAAGACCAAGCTCACTGATGCCAAGGTATCAGGCCTGGACTTCGACCGTCTGAGCCTTAAATCCCAATGGGTAGACAATACCAGGATTTGGGGGAAGATCTTAGATGTTCTAGAAGGCCGTAAGAAGGCTCTGAAGGATCTTGAGGACGAGCTGGAGAGGGACATATTCAAGATCCGCATAGGGGACGAGCTCCAGCCTGGTGTTCTCAAGTTGACCAAGGTCTATATCGCCAACAAGCGTAAAATATCCGTGGGTGACAAGATGGCCGGCCGACACGGGAATAAAGGCATCGTATCGGTGATTGTACCCGAAGAGGATATGCCTTTCATGGATGATGGGACGCCGGTGGATATTGTGCTCAACCCTCTGGGTGTACCCTCCCGGATGAACGTAGGCCAGCTGTATGAGACCATGCTTGGTTGGGCCGGTTTCAGGCTGAACAAATTGTATTCGTCACCGGTATTTAACGGTGCGGGCATTGATGAGGTGCAGCAGGAGATGACGGAGGCCGGACTGCCTTCCAATGGCAAGGTATACTTAAGGGATGGGCGCACCGGGGATCGTACCGAAAACCCCGTCACCGTTGGGATCATTTACATGATGAAACTGAGCCACCAGGTGGATGACAAGATGCACGCCCGTTCCACGGGCCCCTACTCACTGATCACCCAGCAACCTCTGGGAGGGAAAGCCCAGTTTGGCGGCCAACGCTTCGGTGAAATGGAAGTCTGGGCCCTGGAAGCCTACGGCGCAGCCTACACTCTTCAGGAACTTCTGACTGTAAAGTCTGACGATGTGGAAGGCCGGTCCAAGCTATACAATACGCTCGTAAAAGGTGATAACACACCTGAGCCCGGCATGCCGGAGTCCTTCAATGTGCTGCTTAAGGAACTTCAAGGGCTAGGTCTGAACATCACCTTGGATTAACTGGGGGATTACTTTGGTTTACATCAAGCCGACACAGCCAACTTCGAAGCAGGGTATCCGGTCCATCACGCTTAGTCTGATGAGCCCCGAGATGATCCTTAACCAGTCTTACGGTGAGGTTCTCAAGCCGGAGACCATCAATTACCGCTCTTATAAGCCGGAAAAGGATGGCCTTTTTTGTGAGCGGATTTTCGGTCCGGTCAAAGACTGGGAATGCCATTGTGGGAAGTATAAGCGTATCAGATACCGCGGCATAATCTGTGACCGCTGCGGAGTAGAGGTAACCCGAAAAAGGGTACGCCGGGAGCGCATGGGCCATATTACCCTGGCCGTATCTGTGTCCCACATCTGGTACCTTAAGTCTATTCCCAGCAAGCTCAGCTACCTTCTGGGCTACTCCACCAAAGAGTTGGAGCAGGTCATTTATTATGAAAAATATGTTGTCCTTCACCCGGGCCTTTCGGGTAAGGAGTATGGCGACCTCGTTGATGAAGATGAGTATCTGGCCCTGGATACGGAGTTCGGTCCGGAGTCTGTTTCCGAAGAAGAACGGGAAATGGGCAACTATTTTCAGGCCATCATGGGCGGAGAAGCGATTCGGATTATGCTGCGGCGACTGGACATTCCCGTGTTGGTTGACGAACTGACGAAAGTGGCAAACGAGTCACGTTCCGTACAGAAGGCCGAAGACGCCCTGAAACGGCTCAGGGTGCTGAAGATGTTTGATCCTCGGAAGGAGCGGTCGATACCGAATAAGCCCGAGTGGATGATTCTCAGCGTCCTGCCGGTAATCCCGCCGGAGTTGCGGCCGCTAGTACCACTTGAGGGCGGGCGTTTCGCGGCTTCGGATCTGAATGATCTCTATCGCCGGATTATTATCCGCAACAACCGCTTGAAGCAGCTGCTTGAAATCAAGGCGCCGGATGTGATTCTGCGCAATGAGAAGCGCATGCTCCAGGAGGCGGTGGACAGCCTGTTTGATAATGCCCGGCGCGGGACGGCCGTGCGCAGCGGTACCCGGCGACCCCTCAAGTCGCTTAGCGATATGCTCCGGGGGAAACAGGGCCGCTTCCGGCAGAATCTGCTGGGCAAACGAGTGGACTACTCCGGTCGTTCGGTTATCGTAGTAGGGCCGGAACTCCAGCTGCACCAGTGCGGCCTGCCCAAAGAGATAGCCATGGAACTGTTCAAGCCCATCGTCATCCGGGAACTGATGCTCAGGGGCTACGCTAAGACCCCGCGCGGTGCCAAGATGATGGTCGATCAGAAAATACCGGAAGTCCTGAGGGTCCTGGAATATGTGGTCCGGAACCATCCGGTGCTTCTCAACCGGGCCCCAACGTTACACCGCCTGGGTATTCAGGCTTTCCAGCCGGTACTGGTTGACGGGCGCGCTATCAGGCTGCATCCACTGGTGTGTGCCGCTTTCAATGCCGATTTTGACGGCGACCAGATGGCAGTGCATGTTCCTCTGTCAGCCCAGGCCCAGATGGAAGCCTGGGTCCTCATGCTTTCCAGCCACAATATTCTCCATCCCGCGAACGGTAACCCCATCGCTATCCCATCACAGGACATGGTGCTTGGGTTCTATTATCTGACGCGCAGCCACAAAAATGTCAAGGGCGAGGGCATGAGTTTCCACTCCTTTGACGAAGCCCGCTTGGCGTGGGAAAACGGTGAAGTGGACCTCCACGCTATTGTGAACTTCCGATTGAACGGGCAGTGGTATAAGGACACCACGGTGGGGCGGATCATTTTCAACTCTATCGTGCCGGCTGAGTTGGGCTACTTTGATGAAATGATTACCAAAAAGAGCCTGGAGCGTATAGTCGGCGAGAGCTTCCAGGAACTGGGCAACTACCAGACCGTGGCATTTCTGGATCGCCTGAAGAATATGGGCTTCGAGTTTGCCACGCGGAGCGGTGTCTCCATCTCCCTCTCGGATATTCTGATTCCTGAAGAGAAGCATCTTATTATTGATAAAGCCGCTAAAGAGGTAAGTGATATCCAGCGGAAATTCGACCGCCAGATTCTCACCGAGGGGGAGCGATACAATAAAATCATCGATATCTGGACTCACGCCAATAACGCCGTGGCCGGGAGTATGATGAGACGGCTGGAAGAGGATCGTGATGGCTTCAACCCGGTATATATGATGGCCGATTCCGGTGCCCGCGGCAGTCAGGACCAGATCAAGCAGCTGGCCGGTATGCGCGGGTTGATGGCCAAGCCTAAGAAGAGTCTTTTGGGCACTAAAGACGAGATTATCGAGTACCCCATCAAGTCAAACTTCAAGGAAGGCCTCTCGGTGCTGGAATACTTCATCTCCACGCACGGAGCCCGGAAGGGCCTGGCCGACACTGCCCTCAAGACCGCAGATGCGGGGTACCTCACCCGCCGGCTGGTGGATGTAGCCCAGGATGTAGTTATTACGATGAATGATTGTGGCACCATCCAGGGGCTGGCTGCAACTGACTTAAAGGATGGTGAGGAAATTGTTGAGCCAATGGAGGACCGCATCTTCGGGCGCGTTATCCTGGAAGATGTCATTCATCCCGACAGCGGGGAGGTTCTAGCCAAGGCTGGGACCATGATAGACCGCCCCCTGGGCAGAATGATTTCTGATGCAGGCGTGGAAGAAGTGCGTATTCGCTCGGTCCTTACCTGTGAGGTGGAATACGGCCTGTGCCAGATGTGCTACGGTACTAACCTGGCCACCGGGCGGTGGGCGAATATCGGCGATGCAGTGGGTATCATCGCCGCCCAATCCATCGGGGAACCGGGCACGCAGCTAACATTACGGACCTTCCACATCGGCGGTACGGCGGCTCGCATCATCGAACAGTCGGAAATGTATACCAAGAAGGCAGGCACGATTCGCTTCTCCGAGAACTTTGATTTTGCCGACATAGAGGAAGACGGCCAGGTTTCCCGGATAGCCCTGGTTCGTAACGGCAAGATAGAAATCGTGGATGAAAACAAGCGAGTCCTTTCCACCTTCACGGTACCATATGGCGCCAATGTCACGGTGGCCGAAGGTCAGAAGGTGGATATCGGCGACACGCTTTTCGCCTGGGATCCCTATACCGATGTAATTCTTGCCCGCCGTAGCGGCAGGGTCCGCTTTGTGGATATGATCGATAGCGAAACCTATGTAGAGGAAGCCGTTGAAGGTGGCAAGAAGATGATAGTGATTGTGGAGTCCAAGAACCGGAGCCTCAGCCCTCACATCGAAATCATCGATGACGATGGCCTGGTAATCACCGGCGGTGGATCGATTCTGCCGATAAAGTCGACCCTGATGGTGAAAAACGGGGATCGAGTGAAAGCAGGTCAGATCCTGGTAAAGATCTCTCGAGAGATTGGCAAGACCAGGGATATCACCGGCGGACTGCCGCGAGTGGCGGAACTCTTTGAGGCTCGCCAGCCTTCAAATCCGGCGGTTGTTACCGAGATTGATGGGTATGTTAAGTTCGGTCGAACCCGACGTGGAATTCGAGAGATTATTGTTGAAAGCCCGGATGGTTCAAATATGAAGTATAATATTCCCTACGGGAAGCATGTGATTGTCCACGAGGGGGATTTTGTCCGGGCCGGCGACCGCCTGTGCGACGGATCCGTAGCACCGCAGGATATTCTTCAGATCAGGGGGCCGGCCAAAGTTCAGGAGTACCTGGTGAACGAGATCCAGGAGGTTTACCGTCTTCAGGGTGTACGCATCAATGACAAGCACATCGAGGTGATCGTGCGACAGATGATGCAGCGGGTACGTATTAACGATCCGGGTGACGCCAGTATCCTCAGGGGTGACCGGCTGAATCGCTTTGTAGTCAACGAGATAAACCGTGAGCTCAAGCGGAAGGTTGTGGTTACCAGCATTGGTGATTCAGAACTGGAAGAGGGAAAGGCCTATCCCAAGACGGAAGTTGATGCCATTAACAAAGCCTTGAAGGCTGATAGCAAGACGCCTGCCAAGACCCGGGCCGCAAAGCCGGCCACTTTCCAGCCGCTCCTGCTGGGTATCACCAGGGCTTCGCTGAACACGGAAAGTTTCATCTCCGCCGCCTCATTCCAGGAAACCACCCGGGTATTGACTGACGCGGCGGTAGGAGGGCGAACCGACTACCTCCGCGGGCTGAAAGAGAATATCGTGATGGGCCGGCTGATACCGGCCGGTACAGGATTGGCTCATTTCCGTGATATTCTGGTGACTAACCCGGATCTGGAGCTTGTGGAACAGGAGGAGGAAGAAGTTCCGGCAGCATCGGAACCTGTTGTTGACGCATAGGCTGCCTGGTCTCGACATCGGTGTAATTTTTTTTAAACAGCAGTGTTCTCAAGGTCGTTGACATTAAGAATGCTATCGACCTAATTTGCTAGGCTATATTCTATTGAAATTGGAGTAATAATGCCGACGGTAAATCAACTCGTTCGCAAGGGACGGAAACGTGAAGTGAAACGCAATTCCACGCCGGCCCTGCGGGGAAATCCCCAGAAAAGGGGGGTATGTACAAGAGTATATACTACTACGCCCAAGAAGCCTAATTCCGCCTTGCGGAAAGTGGCCCGCGTGCGTCTCACCAATTCCATTGAGGTAACGGCTTACATTCCCGGTGAAGGGCACAACCTCCAGGAGCATTCCATTGTTCTGATTGAAGGCGGGGGAGTAAAAGACTTGCCGGGTGTCCGTTACCACATTATCCGCGGCGTGCTGGATACAGCCGGCGTGGAGGATCGGATGACCAGTCGTTCCCGCTACGGGACCAAGAGGCCGAAGAGCTGATCATGCCCAGACGACGCCGACCGGAACGAAGAGAACTGACACCAGATTCGGTATACAACGACGTTGTGGTTGCTAGGTTCATCAATAACCTGATGCAGCAGGGAAAGAAATCGATTGCTGAGACCATCTTTTATCATGCAATGGACAAGATAAAGAAGCAGGCCAAGGCTGACGGAGTGGACATTTTCAAGAAGGCCTTGGAAAATGTGGGGCCAATGCTGGAAGTCAAATCGAAGCGTATCGGCGGCTCCACCTATCAGGTGCCTAGGGAGGTAAATGCCCGGAGACGACAGGCACTGGCTATGCGGTGGATCATCGGTTTCGCTCGCCAGCGTAAAGGGCGCACCATGGCCGAACGGCTGGCCGCCGAGCTCATCGCCGGCGCCAACAACGAGGGCGGGGCGGTCAAGAAACGGGAAGACTCTCACCGGATGGCCGAGGCTAACAAAGCCTTCGCTCACTTCCGATAGATTCTATCAGCTGGACATTTTTTTACCTCATGGAGAAAGTAGCTCTAGAACACGTTCGCAACATCGGGATCATGGCCCACATTGATGCCGGTAAGACTACGACCACCGAGCGCATCCTTTATTACACGGGAAGGGTTCATCGGATGGGTGAGGTCCACGATGGGGCGGCTACTATGGACTGGATGGATCAGGAGAAAGAACGGGGCATAACCATCACCTCCGCTGCTACTACCTGCTTCTGGGACGGCCACCGCATCAACATCATCGATACCCCCGGCCACGTCGACTTTACCGTAGAAGTAGAGCGTTCTCTGCGCGTCCTCGATGGTGCCATTGCCGTTTTCTGTGCCGTGGGCGGCGTGGAGCCCCAATCGGAAACCGTGTGGCACCAGGCTGACAAGTATCGCGTCCCCAGGATCGCTTTCGTGAATAAAATGGATCGCACCGGCGCTGATTTCCATAACGTCCTGAGCATGATAAAGGAGCGTCTGGGAGCCAATCCGGCGCCGATAGTACTGCCCATCGGTGCCGGAGACCTCTACACCGGCCTGGTCGATTTAATCAATATGCGAGCCATTCTTTATGTGGATGAATACGGCCGGCACTTCGAATACAGTGACATTCCCAGTGATCTGCAGGAAGAGGCGGAGAAATGGCGGCGTCACCTGCTTGAGGAGGTCGCCTCCTATGACGAGCATCTGATGGAAAAATACCTGGCCGGTGAGACGCTTACCGGTGAAGAGATTAAGCTGGCTATCCGCAAAGCGTGCATTGACGGTACTCTGGTGCCTACCCTCTGCGGAGCGGCCTTTAAGAACAAGGGGGTTCAGCGGCTTCTCGACGCTGTAGTGGACTATCTTCCCTCACCAAGGGAAGTGGGTGCAGTTGTAGGCTATGATATCAATTCCCATGAGCTGGTCGAGCGGGAGCCCACAGATGAGGCGCCGTTCAGTGCTCTGGCATTCAAGATCATGACCGATCCTTATGTCGGGAGGCTCACCTTTTTCAGGGTCTACTCAGGGCAGATAAAAACCGGCGACCATATTCTGAATGCCAACACCGGCAAGCGGGAGCGGGTGGGGCGTCTTATGCTCATGCACGCCGCCAAGCGGGAAGAGCGCCACATGGTATCCACCGGCGAGATAGCCGCCATCGTCGGTCTCAAGAATACCCGCACCGGAGACACACTAACCGATAAGGAATCGCCCATTATACTCGAAAAAATGGACTTTCCCGAGCCGGTTATCAGGGTGGCGGTGGAACCGGCGTCCAAGGCTGACAGCGATGTCTTGTCTGAAGGGCTGTCCAAGCTGGCTGAAGAAGACCCCACTTTCCAGATCTGTAACGATGAGGAGACCGGCCAGACCATCATCGCCGGAATGGGAGAGCTGCACCTGGAAATCATTATCGAACGTCTTAAGCGGGAGTTTAAAGTTCGTGCCAATATCGGCGCTCCCCAGGTGGCTTATAAGGAAAGCATAACCGCTGAGGCCGAAGCTGAAGGGAAGTTTGTCCGCCAGAGTGGCGGTCGCGGGCAGTACGGTAACTGCTTCGTTCGGATCAGACCGAATGAAACCGGCAAGGGCTACCAGTTTGTGAATCAGATTACCGGCGGGGTCATACCGAAGGAGTATATACCGTCGGTTGACCGGGGGATACAGGAGGCGCTAAAGAACGGCATCCTGGCGGGATATCCCGTGGAGGATATTATCGTTGAGCTGTATGATGGTTCCTATCATGAGGTAGACTCATCGGAGATGGCTTTCAAGATCGCAGGATCCATTGCGATCCAGGAGGCGGTGCGACAGGCGGACCCCGTGCTGTTGGAACCCCACATGGATTTGGAAGTAGTAGTAATGGACGACTATCTTGGTGATGTAATGGGGGACCTCACCAGCCGGCGGGGACATATCAAGGGAATGGAAAAGCGCAAAGATGCCCAGGTGGTTCGGGCAGAGGTACCCTTGTCGGAAATGTTCGGGTATGCCACGGACCTGCGCTCTCTTACCCAGGGTCGGGCTATTTTTACCATGCAGTTTTCCCGCTATATGCAGGTGCCTGAGCCGGTACGGGACCGCATTATGGAACGCGTCCAGGGACAGAAGAGTAGTGTCCTAACCCTATAGAAAGAAAGGGATTGAAACATGGCCAAGGAGAAATTTGTACGTTCGAAGCCGCACGTGAACGTCGGCACGATTGGTCACGTGGATCACGGCAAGACGATGCTGACG
>SDBT01016126.1_pt1 | contig 11848 bp, 8 predicted proteins | sample 2277101 | NCBI WGS metagenome assembly SDBT01 (sample SAMN10404973, study PRJNA504765) | marine sediment metagenome | isolation source: marine sediment core GS10_PC15, 103 cmbsf | place: Arctic Ocean: Southern Knipovich Ridge | collected 2010
AACCGCTCCCAATGTGACATTTTCGATTTTCGATTGCCGATTTTCGATTGCTTCCATTATCCATCCAGTGACTCCCAGCCGGCCGCTCTTGAGCGGCCCAATCGCAAATCGAAAATCGAAAATGCTTTGCGCGGGCGTAGCTCAATGGCTAGAGCGTCAGCCTTCCAAGCTGAATGTTAGGGGTTCGAGTCCCCTCGCCCGCTTCTTGAAAGCCCCTGTCACGAGTTGACCGGGGCTTACTCGCTTGCCGCCTGTGTCCTGAGCGGCTCCCCTCCCTTGTCGCTCTGGCGCGGAAGCCGATCGGGGCTTTTCTTCTGCGCCCCCCGTGGCCGCCCCGGTCTTCCCTTGTGCCCTTTGAAACCATACCCGCATTTTCGCAGAACAGTAGCCATTCACCAAACCGCAATGCCCGCTTCGTTCGCCCCTTGCGCCCTGCCATCGGCCCTTTCAAGTAGAAGAAACAAAGAGGCCTACCATGCCACAAGCCCGGCACCGAGGGCGAGGCGGTGAGAGAATGTGGGCACCACGGGCTGGGGGCAAGTATCATGACCGGTCCAGCAATTGCCTGCCCGGCCTGGTTGGGCGGAGGCGAGATCCAGATGACAGAAAGGAACGCAGTATGAGTCACTCAGCGAATAGCCTGCAGTTGTGGAAGGCCGGCATTTCGCTGTCGATCGTATTACTCGTTGCAGTCGGCTGTAAGCCGCCGCAGCAGGAGCAACCGCAACAGGCCGAGCAGTCGGGCCAGAAGGTAGACCAGGCGGCGGCCTTCGGCTGGAAACGGCTCGATCCTGTTTTCGGCCTGCCCGGCATCAAGACCGAGCACTACTACATATACAGCCAGATGAGTGATGAGACGACCTTCGACCTGGCCTGGCGGACCGAGTCGCTCTACAACTACTACGCCGAGCGTTTCGCCGACGTGTACGATCCGATCGGTTTCTCCAAGCTCGTGTTCTTTTTCCACAGTCGGGAGGATTTCGTTGCCGCCGGGGGCCACGCGTACATGCCGGGTCAGTTCATGGGCGGGTTCGGCGATGAAGTCGGCGCGCGGCTGATGATGATCACGCACGACAGCAATTTCGGGGCGCTGACGATATTGTCGTGTCCGCTGCTGTACCACGAGGCGTTCCATCAGTTCGTAGCCGTCGAGATCGCCCAAGGGGGCAACGTTAACCGTCAATGGCCGACCTGGATGGACGAGGGCCATGGCACGCTGTTCAACAATCTCATGTGGACGGGCGACGGCTGGATCGACGACCTACTGACCGTCAACTACATCTACAGCGCCGTACAGGAGTCCCCGGACTTCATTCCCTTTGCCGACATGCTCAACGTCAGCGGCGGCGGCTGGCACCGGCTGCTGGCGGAGGGCCGGGTCTGGACCGTCTACATGCAGAGCATGTCCGTGCTGCACTTCCTGTACTATGCGAACGACGGCGAGCACCGCGAACTGATCGAAACGTACATGCGTCAGGTCAGCACGCTCACGAATAGTGAAGAAACGCGAGCCAGCGCCGAAAAGATCCTCGCATTGGAAGACGAGTTCCTCGAATGGTTCCAGGCCAATATGATCATGCCGGACGGCACGCCGAACGTGCGAGTGACGGGCGCGAAGTATTACGAAGCGATGACAGCCATGGCTACCAGCCACCTCGCCCGGGCGCACGCACGAGGCCAGCGGTTTGAAAGCGGGCAGGACTTTCTCGCCCAAGCTGCAGCCGACACGCTGGACCTGGCGCCGATGGGCGATTCGCAGTGGCTGCCCGACACGCTTCGCCAGGAGATGGTCTGGTGGCACAGCCAATTGACCGAGGGGCACGGCCCGATCGAAATCGTGCTCGAACAGGCCGAGACAGACAGCCTGCCGGTCCTCTATGTATCGCAGCCGAAGTTCGGCTTGGTGCTCAAGGGGACGTTCGAGCTGGATGACGACGGCAACGTCGCCGACGTCACCGTGGAGTTCGTCGCCTGCCCGTCGGTGAATTTGATAGAGGCCGAGGCGATCCTTGCCGGCCCACAGAACGACCAGGCCGAGTAGGACAGTAGGAATGTGTCCGGCCGGAGTTCTACGCCTTGTCCGTCAAGGACCAAGTGCGCGGCTATCGTGGAATTTCCAAGCTGAATGTCAGGTGTGCCTACTGAAAACTCCGTCCGCCATATCCTACTAGAACTTATGGGCATTGCCATCGCGGGTCTTCGCAGTTAGTATCCTTCGCTTTTCCTTGCTGGAGGAAGCCGTCAGCGTTTCTGCCGGTGGACTTCGATGTGGTTGCCGTCCGGATCGGTCAGGTGAATCGACTTTTGGCCCAAGTGGCTGTCCCTCGGACCGTAATAGGCCACGCCCTGGTCGTCCATATGTTTGCACAGCGATGCCGGATCATCGAGTGATGAGGCACCTTCCTTTCGATCGTTGCCGTTGGCCTAAGCCCACGGTCGGTCCGAGGGTCTGCAAGTCACAGGCAGAAAAGAAGGTCTCTGCAATCGCCCCGTTGAAGGTGGATTCGGCCGTGGCGGCTGGGCTGCTGCTGAAGGAAGGCTCCGACGTTACCGGCGTGTTCCTGTGCCTCAAGCACGCGCAGAGGCTGAGGCGGGCGAGGGCGATGAAGATGGTCCGCAGAGAAGCATTCAAGGCCAGGATGGCCCTGCGACGCATAGGCAAGAGGCCATCCGGGGAACTTCGGGCAATCCCAGCCCGTGAATTCTCTTGCCAAACCGTATCGCTCACGATAAACTGCCGACAAGGGTCCACTGTGATCATGGGCAAAGGCCGTCCGTGGCATCAAGGCCCTTCGTGTCTGTGGAGGGTCACTATATGACCAGTCGAGGAGTAATGAATGCAGTGACCGTAGGAGTAGTTTTGCTTATTGCCACCGCGCAGGCGATGTCGCAGCAGACGATTACGCACTCGGTCTTCCGAGATAAACTTGAGGGAGGATTGGTCGGACAGATGGCGGGCGTAGCTTGGGGACGCACCACCGAGGCGCAGTGGCAGGATTCCCGCATCCCCGATGCCAGCGTTCCGACTTGGAGTCCAGGTTGGATCAATTCCGCGTTCTCCCAGGACGATCTCTATGTTGAGATACCATTCATTGACGCGATGGCAGATGTGGGGGCCAACGCTTCGTGGACGACTTTCGGAGAGTACTTCGCGGACACGACGTTCAATCTATGGGTGGCAAACAAGGTGGGCCGCGATAACCTTCAAGCCGGGATCCCCGCGCCTCAATCGGGCCATCCGAGCGTCAACCACCAATATCAAATGATCGATTGGCAGATCGAATCGAACTTCGCCGGGGCGGTTTCTCCGGGTCTTCCGACGGCTGCGGGCGACATAGCATGGCGCGGCGGCCATGTGATGACCTGGGGCGACGGCACCTACGGCGGGGTCACGTTCGCAACGATGCAGGCAACGGCCTACACGGCCAACAGTGTCGACGAGATCATCCAAGCCGGCCGCGATTCTCTGCCCGTTGGGAGCAACTACCGTGAGTTGGTCGATGACATGATCGCTTGGCACGAAGCCGATACCGACAAGAGCACATGGGAGGACACGTGGCAGCTGGCTCAGGACAAGTGGGGCACGGGCGGCGCTTGGTACGACGCCAAGATAAATGGCGCCTGGGTGTTCCTCGGGCTGCTCTACGGACAAGATGACATTACAAAGGCCATGCGGATCGCCATGCAAGGCGGCGACGACAGCGACTGCAACCCCTCTTCCGTCGGGGCCATCATCGGGACCTATCTGGGATTGACTGAGATACCGGATACTTTCAAATCCAACCTCAACCGGACGAGCCGGACATTTAGTGACTCTGACTATACGTTCGATGGGATGACCGAAGTCCTTGACGGACTAGCCCGGGAGGTGGTTCTGTTGCGCGGGGGCACGATTACGCCCGCCGGAGACGATGAACTGTGGACAATTCCCCAAGACCAGAGCATAGCCCTGCCGTTGGAGCAGTGGCCCGGCCCGGGCGACGACATACCAACGGTGTTGATCTCCCTTGATCGCGATCCGACCGACTGGAGCAAGCTGGACCTTACCGCCGTCGCCTCTGACGACGATGGCGTGGCGAGCATCTACTGGTTCTTTGGTGACCTAACCTTCACTGCCGGCAGCGCCGTGACGCATACGTATGGCACGCCGGGAAACTATGAGATCATCGCGTATGTCACAGACGGAGAAGGCAACACCGGCTGGAATTCACTCATCGTATCTGTCTTCGCATACGGGGATTTCCTTCAAGACGGTGATGTCGATGCGGATGACATCGACCTGCTGGCCGATGCGATCCGCACCGGCTCGACGGAACTGGCGTTGTACGACATCAGCGGCGACGGCGTAATCGACATCCTTGATCTGGACTACCTGGTCCGCTTCCTGGTCGACACGACGACTGGCTATGGCACGGAGTATGGCGACTTCAATCTTGATGGCATCGTCGACACCACCGACCTGACGATCCTGGCGACCAATTTCGGCGTGGGCACCACCTGGGCCCAGGGCAACGCCAACTGCGATCTGGTCATCGACACGACGGACCTGACGATCCTGGCGACCAACTTCGGTTTCGTCGCCTCGGGGGATGTTCCCGAACCGGCCACGATGAGTCTGCTGGCACTGGGCGGCTTGGCGCTGCTGTGGCGCAGGAAGAAGAACTAGCGTCATAGCGGCACAACTGATGCACTCAACGGGCGGCGATCCTTTGCAAAAAAGGCTGCCGCCTGGCTGGCCGTCCGTCGGGTCAGCCGGGCACGCGGTCTCAATCATGGCCGAAGCGCCCCGACAAACACGAGCAATGCCTTGTGTCTCATGTCGCCAAGTATAGCAGCGGCCGGCGTCGAATGAAGTATCGGGCGTGAACGGACGGGGCCGTCCCCGCCTTCGTCCGCCGAGAATATCGTCATATTCTCTTGACCTTGCCGGCCGCAGAGCGGACCATTCAGGTATTCCGGGCTGGCGGAGTTGAGGGGAGTTCTTCAGACCGCCAGCGAATATCGTTAGCATCGGCGTTCATTTGCAGCATGCATCCAGGTTTCCCGCCCCGTGAAGTTTTGCCCTTCACCGCAGCGGATAAGTCGGCTTGCATGATTACGCTTGCGAATCCAATGTGCTGATTTACTGAAGGAGCCATAGCTATGGCAACTAATGGCAAGGTGAAGTGGTTCAACAATTCCAAGGGTTACGGATTCATCACGGCCGACGACGGCACGGACGTGTTCGTCCATCACGGCGACATCCAGGGCGAGGGCTTCAAGTCGCTCGAAGAAGGCGAAGCCGTGACGTTCGACCTGACGCAGGGCGACAAGGGCCCCAAGGCCGTCAACGTCCAGAAGGCCTAGATCGGACCAATCCGAAGTGCGCACGCGCCGTCCTTTGTGGCGGCGCGCGTTTCTTGCCTGCCGGACCACGGCCGGATCGTGAGAGTTCATGCGCCTGCACCTGATAAATCCGTTCAATCCGCTGGTGAGCATGAGCCACGCCAAGCAGAGCCGTTGGCAGCGCTACCGGGTCTGGAAGCCCCTGGGCCTGCTGACCTTGGCTGGCCTGACGCCGCCAGGCTGGCAGGTCACTGTCTTCGATGAGAACCTCGGCGTGTCGGACTACGCCTCCCTGCCCGCGCCCGACCTGGTGGGCGTCACCGCCTTCACGTCGCAGGCCAACCGCGCGTACGAGGTCGCCGCGGAGTTTCGCAGCCGCGGGGTGCCCGTCGTCATGGGCGGAATCCACGCCACCGTGTGCCCCGATGAAGCCCTGCAGCACGTCGATTCGGTAGTCACCGGCGAGGCCGAGAGCGTATGGGCGAGTGTCCTCGAAGACGCCCGACACGGCCGACTGGCCAGGACCTACGCCGGCGACTACGCGGACATGGGCCAGTACCCGCCGGCCAGACACGACCTGCTGACAAAGGGCTACGCCTTCGGCGCCATCCAGACCACACGAGGCTGTCCGCTGAACTGCAGTTTCTGCAGCGTCTCGGCCATGAACGGCAAGCGCTACCGGCACAGGCCAATCGACGACGTCATCCGAGAAATGCGGACTGTGCGGGAAAAGCTCGTCCTGATCGTCGACGATAACCTCATCGGCATCGGCGCCGTCCACGTCGAGCGCGCCAAGGAGCTGATGCGGGCAATGATCCGCGCGAAGCTGCGCAAGAAGTGGATCTGCCAGGTCACCATCAACATGGCCGACGACGAGGAGCTGCTCGCCCTGGCGGCCAAGGCGGGCTGCAAGGGCGTGTTCATCGGCTTTGAGTCGCCGACGAACGAAGGCCTGGCCGAGGTCGGCAAAGAGTTCAATGTCAGCAAGGGCCGCGACCTGAGGGCCTCGGTCCGCCGAATACAGCGACACAAGATCGGCGTGATGGGCTCCTTCATCATGGGCCTGGACACGGACACACCCGGCATCGGCAGGTGCATAGCCGACGCAGCCAGCGACTACGGCGTGGACATGCTCAACGTGCTGTTTCTCACACCGCTGCCGGGCACGCGGCTATGGGACAGCATGCACGCCGACGGCCGGATCGCCGCGGACACCCTTCCGGAAGACTGGAAGTACTTTACGCTCAACTTCCCCGTCGCCCGGTACAAGCACCTGTCCTGGGCCGACATCCTGCGGGAAATGGATGCATGCAACCGGCGGTTCTACTCGTCGGGGCGCATCGGCCGCCGACTGTGGCAAGCCCTGTCGCGAAGGCGGGCGCCGCTGTTCTCGCTTGTCAGCAATCTCTGCTACCGGGCCGGCCTGCGGACGGACCGCCTACTGTGGCGGGAACTGGACATGCGCCGCGGCCCCGCTTGCGAAGTCCGGCGTAGTTCCGATTCGCAGGAACAAAGCCGGACGCCCGCCAAAGAGCCTGTCCCGAGTTAGTCGAGGGGCCGTCCCTGAGCGGGTGAAACGCTACCACGGCGTTCCAGCCCGGCCAGCCGATTCCCGCCATCTGCACCGGCGACGGCGAGGACCTTTGCCCGCGCCGGCTTCAGCCGGGCGTCCGCCATGTGCAGCAGCACCCAATGCAGTTGCCGGTGCCTGGATATCGCCCTCAGCCGCCGCCAGGCAGTCGGCTGATCGGCGGCAAGAAGCAAACAAAAAGGGGAAAAAGGCTCAACAGTTTGGGGGTTGACAGCCGTTGATATCCGTGGTAGACTACTATTTCAGGGCAGAGATCTAATGAGGGACTAATTGAGCCTACGGCAATTCTCCAGGGAACCGACTACCCGATCCTTTCGAACCGTTGCGGGCACAGTCTGTTGCTGCTGGGCGAGCGCATTGCACTGAAGTCGGACAATGCTGAAAACACAAACTGACCCCGGGGTGCAGCGAGGCCGGGGCTGAACTCTAGAGGAACGGGTTCTATGCGTAGAGTACTGGTAACAGCGATGGCGATCGCCGCATTAGTCGCCGGCGCGACGGAGGCCATCGGCGCGGGGGCCATGGCCATTACCTACGCGCTGGACGCGCCATCGGATTACGTGGTGGAATACAACTCCGTCGAGGACCGCAACACGGATGACAACGGCACTGAGCCCATAGCGTCGGAGTGGACATCGGCGCGGCACCGAATATGGGGCCAAAGCTTCAGGCACGATGGGGCGTCCTTCATGCTCGACAGTGTCACGCTGAAGCTGAACAACGCTGCCGAGGGCACGGCGAACGTTGAGGGCATGACCTTCGGTATGAAGGTGTTCAGCTTGGACGATATGAATGACGCGACAGCCAACACCGTTCTCCTGGACGCAACGGGGACCATGCCGGCCTCGATGCCCACGGGATTTGTCTACGTGACGTTCGACTTCGACGACCAGGCTGCCATGTCAGTCGGCCAGCAGTATGGCTTTACGTTCGACTTCGTGGCGGAAGACCCGGCGAACATCACGTGGTTTCGTGAAGCATGGAACAATGTCAATTACACCAACGGCCTGGAACTGCTCAGCCGAGATGGCGGGGACACTTGGAACACCGTCAGCGACTCGATGGCGTTCTGGGTCGTCCAGACACCTGAGCCGACCACGATACTATTCATGGGATGCGGGGCAGCGGGCCTGCTTCGCAAACGCCGGGCGAAGGTCCATGGCAATTCTCTAGCCAACCGACTGAATCCTTTTGAACCCATGCGGGCACGGTCTGCCGCTGGTGGGCGAGCGGATCGCACTCAAGTCGGACAGTACCGAAAACACCAACCGACCCCGGGCCTGCAGCGTGGCAGGGGCCAAATTATTGAGGAACGGGATTCATGCATAGAGGACTAATACTAGCAGTCGTGATCGCCGCGTTCGCCGCCGGCTCGGCGGAGGCCATCGGCGGGGGGATGGTCATTACCTACGAGCTAAGCGCGCCCTTGGTTGACGTGGTGGAGTACAACGCTGTCGAGGAGCGGAACACGGACGACAACGGCACGGAGCGCATAGCGTCGGAATGGACGTCGGTGCAGCACAGAATCTGGGGCCAAAGCTTCAGGCACGATGCGGCGGACTTTTGGCTCCACAGTGTCACGCTGAAGCTGAACAACGGTGGGGAAGGGACAGCGAACGTCGAGGGCGTGTCGTTCAACATGAAGGTATTCAGCTTGGACGATATGTACGACGCGACGGCCAACAGTATTCTTCTGGATGTCATCGGGAACATGCCGGCCTCGATGCCGACGGGAATTGGCTACGTGACGTTCGACTTCGCCGTCGCCGACCATGTCTTCATGGAAGCCGGCCAGCAGTACGGCTTTACGGTCGACTTTGCGGCAGAAGGCCCAACGAACGCTACGTGGTTTCGTGAACATAACGAGAATTACCCCAATGGCATGCAACTGCTCAGCCGAGATGGCGGGGTCAGTTGGGTCATCGTCGAGGACGTGATGGCTTTCTGGGTTGTCGAAGGCGAAATCCCCGAACCGGCCACGCTGAGCCTGCTGGCGCTGGGCGGCTTGGCGCTGCTGCGGCGACGGAAGTCGTAGATCCGCCGGAGGTCGCAGATCCGCCGAAGGTCGTAGATCCGCCGAAGGCGGGCGGGAAGTAGCCACACGGCCTCACAACTGACGCACCCAACGGGCGGTGGCCTTTGCAGAAAGGCTGCCGCCCGTTCGCTTTCACGACGGGAGGCACGCGGGTTGACATGCTACAGACAAGAGGGCCATGTGGCCATTCCGGTCTTGTCGCCTGGGAAGAATTACATCGGGGAGAATGAAAGATGTGATTCGTCCTGAAATCCCCACATGCCGCCCGCCTGATCATTCCAGCACTTTCGGCGCGATCGACAGTTCGGTGATAGGATCGTCGGGGCGCGCGATTCGTCGCAGCAACTGTTCCACGAGGCGTTCACCTGTGGCGATGCCGTCATAGCTGATCCGGTAGGGCTGAGGCTTGACCGGATGCAGCCACAGTTTGAGAGTCGCGGGCGTCATTATGACAGTCGACTTGCCCGACCTTGGCTCCTTGGCGACCGGTTCGATGCTTCTGCTGCGCAGTTCGTCGTACATGTCGCTTACCGAATCGACGCCCATGGCCAGGCCGTCCGGCACGCGCGGCAGGTCCAGCAGTTGATCGACCAATGCCTTTGGTGAACCGTCGATTACCAGGTCCGCGTCCGGGTTGCCGTCGTGGTACATACGTGGACCAACGTAGTAGTTGGCCACATCGTTGTGCGTCGCTTCGTCCTTGAAGGCATATATCAGGTCGCGCGGCATGTCTTCGTGAGGCAGGTTGGACACGAGGGCAAGGGCGCTGCAGCCATACGCCAGCAGTTTCTCGACGACCAGCTCGCCCATCATCCGCGTGTTAGGCGTTACGCTGTCCCACGTCCGCCCCCGCAGCGGCAGGCGCTGGGGCAACATGACGCATGGGAAGCCGGCGTCTACGCCGGCCAGCAACATGGCAGGATCGTCGACGCCGGCGAAGATCAGTATTATTCCGCCGGCACCCTCTGTATCGATCGGCTGGCCGCCTGGCACGACGGGCGTGACATCGACCTGGACGCCATGGTCATCGGCGGCCCTGTGAATGCCGGCGGCCACGTCTCGCCCGAACGGGGACTCGAGGAACACCTTGAACGGGTCAATCTCGCCGGAAGGGATGGAAGGAATCGCCAGCAGGAACTTCCTGGCCTTCTTGCCGGATGGCCCGGACTTCGGTTTGGGGCCCCGCTTGCGGAGGGGCATCACGTAGCCCAATTCCTCAACGGCTGCCATGACAGCCGCTATGTTCTCCGGCCGAACTCCCCGACTGCGGTTCAGCACGCGGGAAACCGTCATGTTAGAAACGCCAGCCGCTTTCGCTACATCCACGATCGAGATACCCATAATGCACTCCTACGGAATGGCTTGACAAGAGACATGCCTGGAACGACGGACAAACCAGTTTAGTATCGATCTTTACACGCCACAACAGACGCTACTATGACCGGCTTCGGTTAGCGCGCAACAATGCATCGCCGACATCTTATTATCCACTAATTCCCCGTTACATGAAGGAAAAATAATCGCAGGGGGAGAATTTTCTTGTACAGGTCCCTGAGGTATGTCAAAATATTGCCAGAGCGGCTGGTAGCGGGCCGACGGTGTGTCGGCGGCGCGCCGGCGGAAGCATCCCGAGGAACACGCTTGCGAGGTGCGAAATCCCCGGGCTAGCATTTCAGGAGAAAGGGAATGAAAACAAGGATCGTAACAACATGTTTGGTGGCCGTGTTGGCTATCACCACGACAGCACAGGCCGAGGTGGTGATTGAAATGGTCACTGTGGGCGACCCGGGCAACACGGCCACAATGATGGTTGGCTCCGGAGAGTGGCATTGGCCGGACGCGCCGGCTGGCGCCGTGGCCGATGTGTTCAGGATCGCCAAGTATGAGGTCACCGCCGGTCAGTACACCGAGTTCCTCAACGCCAAGGCGACCACAGATGACACCTCGCTCTTGCTGTACAACGGTCAGATGGGCACCGATCCAGACCTGTCGGTCAACGGCAACGTTGGCGACCCCGTGTATGGTTGCAAGATCAACCGAAGCGGCGTCAGCGGCAGCTACACCTACACGGCCGTGGCGCCGGATCTGCCCGTCAACTACGTCAGTTGGGGTGATGCTGCACGTTTCACCAACTGGATGCACAACGGCCAAGGCAGCGGCGACATAGAGGCCGGCGTATACGAGCTCAACGGTGCGAATACAACGGCCGCCCTGAAGCCGGTTTACATTGCCGGGCGTGCGGCAGACGCAACGATCTTCCTGCCCAACCTGGATGAGTGGGTCAAGGCGGCGCACTATGACCCCGCGCTAAACGGCGGCGCGGGCGGCTACTACGTTGTTCCCACGACGTCGGACATCTATCCTGCGGCACGCGTCCCCGTTGCTGGGGCCAATACGGCCAACATCGACGTCGCTCTCATACAGGGCAACACGGACGCACTCCTGGACGTCGGCACCTTCTTCAACACGACGAGCCCTTACGGCGCGTTCGATATGACCGGCAACGTAAATGAGTGGATCGGCGATACCTACATCAGGAGCGATTGGGGCTTCAACTCGCTGGCGATGGGCAACGCGTTCGCCCAGCCCCCGGGCGCCCATAACCCCTGGGCGGCGAAGAGCGGCGGCCTGGAAGGTCAGAACAACTTCCGGAGAGGCTTCCGTCTTGCTGCTCCGGGCGCCGACGTCGGTATACCCGGCGATTTTGACGAGGACGGCGACATTGACAGCAGTGACATCGGCCTGCTGTGCGCCAACTTCACCGGTTCAGGCAACCCGGCGAACGATCCGAAGTACGACCTCGACGGCGACGGCGACACCGACCAGGCCGACATGGACATGCTGATCCATGACCTGGTGGAAATCACCGGCGGCGACGGCACGGGCACCGAGTACGG
>SDBT01016128.1_pt1 | contig 11846 bp, 3 predicted proteins | sample 2277101 | NCBI WGS metagenome assembly SDBT01 (sample SAMN10404973, study PRJNA504765) | marine sediment metagenome | isolation source: marine sediment core GS10_PC15, 103 cmbsf | place: Arctic Ocean: Southern Knipovich Ridge | collected 2010
AAGCACAATAACATGGTTTTTCATCAGAAAATCACCCGATCCAAAGAGTCGCAACGTCCTCCTCATCAGCATGGATACCACCCGCGCAGACTACTTAAGCTGTTACGGCTACAATAAAAACACTACCCCAAACATCGATTCCATTGCAAAAACAGGGATTCTCTTCGAAAACGCCATCACTCCCGTCCCATTAACTCTCCCCGCACACAGCTCATTAATGACCGGAACACTCCCACTATACCATGGCGTGCACGTAAATACATATTATCAATTAGACAGATCAAATATAACCATTGCCGAAGTGCTTAAAGAGCAAGGCTTTACAACTTCGGCCATTATAAGCGCTTTCGTCCTCGACGCTCAATTCGGCCTCGACCAGGGCTTTGATACATACAACGACAAATTCGAGGAAGCCCACGTCACAGAAAACATACACGTCGCAGAAATCATAAATGAACGCAAAGGTTCAGAAACCACAAAATTCGCAATAAAATGGCTTAATGAGCATAAAGACGAACGTTTTTTCTTCTTCGTTCACTATTTTGACCCCCATTCTGAATATGAACCGCCCCAGCCGTTCGCCTCCCAATACCCCGAAAATCCCTATGCCGGCGAAATAGCCTTTACCGACCATTGCATAGGACAACTCATTAACCATTTGAAAAAAATAGACTTATACGATTCAACCCTCATAATCATAGTCGGCGATCACGGCGAAATGCTAAGTGAACACGGCGAGATGACACATGGGTATTTTATTTACCAATCAGCAATTAAAGTACCCCTGATTTTCAAATTGCCCGGCCGCGATCAGGCCAAAAGGATCAAATCAACAGTCAGCCTGATTGATGTACTGCCGACTATTTGCGATCTTGTCGGTATTAAAGCCCCACCGAACACCGAGGGCATAAGCCTAATGAATTATCTAACAAAAAACAAAGCACCCACACCACAAAGGTCGATCTATTGCGAAAGCTTATTTGCCAGCAGGTATGGGGCTAACTCTCTGTGGGGCCTGATTGATGATGAATATAAATACATCCGAACAACTCGAGATGAATTATACAACATCACAGCCGACCCGGGTGAAAAAAATGATCTTGCTCAGCAGCAGCCGCAGCGTATCCGTATCCTCAAAGATAAATTAGAACAATTAATGACCAATTCAATAAGCGGTTCGAATATCCAGGCTGGTTCCAACCTTGAGCTTGATGCCCAGGCACTTGAGCGACTTGAGACTCTCGGATACGTTGGAACAAAGATAAGCCAGGGCCTTGGATTTGAATTAAACCCGAACCTCCCGGATCCTAAAGACTTGGCAGTCCTGCACAAAATAGAAACAAAAATCCCCCCTCTTATTAATGAAGAAAAATTTGACGAAGCCAAAAAACTCTGCTATGTGATACTTCAGAAATGGCCGAAATGTTCTCATGCTTATCAGCACCTGTCCCAAATGGCTATTTTGCAGGAAAAATACGCCGATGCCGTTAAATACCTCGAAGAAGCTATAAAACTCAATCCTGATGGCCTTGAAGTTAATAATCAAATGGGAATGTCGCTTCTTGAGCTTGGGCAGTATGCAGAATCTGCGAAATATTTCCAGAACGTGCTTAAAAAATATCCGCATAACCCTGCTGCTCTTGGCAATTTAGGTATAGCTTTTCAAAAACAGAAAAAATATGACCAGGCAGTTGATTATTTAAAAAAAGCACTGGAAGTTTATCCTGAGAACCAGAACGCCTTAAAAGGCCTGATGCACACTCTGTTATTGCAAGACAAAACAGACGAAGCTGTAAAGCAGGTAGAAATGATTGCCAGGATTCTCTCGCATAAACGCCGGAAGATCTATAATGACTTTGCCTTGTTACTGGCCCAGATGAGGAAACATGATAAAGCCGAAACCTATTTTAAAAAAGTCCTGCAGTTAACTCCGAATTCACTCGAAACCAAACATGATCTTGCACTTGCTCTTCTCGAGCAGGGCAAAACCGACCAGGGTATTAAGCTGATGCAGGAGGTGTTACAAGTTAATTCCAGCAACTCGATCGCTCTCAAGCAATTAGGCATCGCGTTCATTAAAAAGAATAACTTTAACAAGGCATACATTCATTTTACAAAATCTCTGGACATAGATCCAAAACAGCCGGACGTGCTTAATCTCACAGCCCGGGTATGTATCAAATTGAAAAAGGAATCTGAGGCAGTTGAGTTCTGGAACAAGGCACTTAAGTTGCAGCCGGACTCACCGGGAGTACTTAATAATCTTGCCTGGACAAAAGCAAACAGTAAAGACCCGTCAATACTTAATCTTAAACAAGCCGAAAAATTGGCCAAAAAAGCCTGCCAACTCACTAATTCGTCAAATTACATATATCTTGACACGCTGGCATTTATTTATGCAGCCAATGGTAATTTTGAAATGGCGACCGAAACCACGCAAAAAATCCTCGATATAGTTCAGAGCAAAGGTAATAGCAAAACTGCCGAACTGATTAAGAAAAAGTTGGAATCTTATAAAGCTGGCCAAATTTATCTTAATGGGTCTCACTAAATGGCCAACTCAAACAAATAATTAATGGTATTTGTATAATATAAGTTGTAAATAATCATTTTGATTTTATGCTAATTGCAGTGTTGGGAGTTTTTTTGTTGACGAAATTAAGAATAGTTCAGTAAAGGAAGACCAAAATGGATCGAAGAGATTTCTTAAAATCAGCAGGAGCAGTGGCTACAGCGTTTGCACTGCCGGGTTGTGCCCAAAATTCCGGTTTGTTTACGAACAAACAAAAAACCAGACCCAACATCGTATTTTTTTTAGTGGATGATATGGGTTGGCAGGACACTTCAGAACAATTCTACAAAGATATTACTGTTTTAAACAAAAGATTCTATACGCCGAACATGGCAGCTCTTGCCGACGAGTGTGTTAAATTCACCCAGGCCTACGCCTGTGCCTTATGCTCGCCGACCCGTGTCAGTTTAATGACCGGTTTAAACACTGCGCGTCATCGGGTTACAAACTGGACATTTCGGAAAGATATTTCTAACGACAGTTCTCATCCTACATTAGAGATGCCTAATTGGAATGTAAACGGCTTGAGCCCTGTACCCGGTGTCGAACGCACCTGTTACGCCAAAACTTTTCCGATGTTCCTGCAAAAGGCAGGCTATCGCACGATACATATCGGAAAGGCCCACTGGGGTGCCCAGGACACACCCGGCGGCGATCCAAAAAACCTGGGCTTCGATGTCAATGTCGGCGGATTCTTTGCCGGCGGTGTCGGTACTCATTACGGGAAAAATAATTTCAGCGACCCTGTTGACAGACTATGGGATCCGCCCGGTCTGGAAGAATATCACGGTAAAGATATTTATCTGACTGAGGCGCTGACAATCGAAGCCAATAAACAGATCGAAAAAGCCGTTGCCGATGAAAAGCCTTTTTACCTGTACATGTCGCATTATGCTATCCATGCCCCTTGGGAAAAGGATGATAGATATTTCCAAAAGTATAAAGACGCCGGGTTAAGTGATTTTCATGCCGCTTACGCAACAATGCTTGAGGGCATGGACAAATCACTCGGCGATATCCGTGCCAACATCAAACGATTAGGCATAGAGGACAACACCATTATCGTATTTATGTCGGACAACGGCGCTCCCTCAGAAGCCACTCGCAATTTACCTCTCAGAGGCCACAAAATAACCGCCTATGAAGGAGGCTCACGCGTCCCCATGATAGTAAAATGGCCTGGAGTTACAAAACCAGATTCTATATGCGATGATTATATAATCATCGAAGACATCTTCCCGACCTTCCTTGAAATGGCCGGCGTAAAAAACTACGACCAGATAGGCGGAAAAATAGACGGCATCAGCTTCGTACCCCTGATTAAACGAAAAAAAGGTTATCCCACAGACAGCCCCCTGATCTGGCATTTTCCCCACTGCATTACGGGAGAATCCGACCCTTACAGCGCAATTCGCAAAGGTAACTGGAAACTCATCTACTTCCATGCTGATGAGCGTTTCGAGCTATACAACTTAAAAAATGATATCGGCGAATCAACTAATCTCGTGGAGAAACATAAAGATATCGCAAAATCCCTCGCCGACGAATTACGCCTCTTTTTAATCGAAACCAATGCTGACATGCCCATAGTAAAAGCCACTTCAAAACCGGTACCCTTACCGAAACTCTAATAAATTTTATACAAGGGCAGTTGATTGGATGGATGTGATTTCTTAAAGGCAGCAGTCACGACAAATATTTCAACGGACGAATTAGCTGATAGCCGCCTAAAAATCTACTTATAAACGCCAAGTGCACCCGTTGAAGGTTTAGTTGTATAAAATCGTTGCAATTTTGTCTTGATTTTGGTATAATGTGTTTTTTGAGGAGTTTTGATGTTTAAGAATTCTTTGGTTTATTTTTTAATTTTTTTGGTGTTTTGTCTTTTATTGTCGTCATCAGCCTTTGCTTTCTATGAGGATTTTGCGACCACGGGCGACCAGTACACTCTCTATGGCGACGGTACGGTGACTGACGGACAGCTTACAGGAAACGGTGCCATAATGGACGAGACGTTTGGGGCAGGGACGGCTGGAAGCCCTCTTACCTATAAAGCAACGTTCAATATGGATGGAGATAGCGGTACCTGGGCTAATTGCATGATAGGTTTTAGTTCAAGCGGTACTATCAGTTTTGCAGGTCATCCGGATGGCTGGATCATCGCCTATATTCCCAATTTGGCCGGCTACGGTGGTTATACCAACGCCACCTTCGACCTCTTATATAACTCTGCCGGGGGCGGTGTATGGACCGATGTTTACTGGAGCGGCCATGATCCCGGCGATGAAATTCCGGGCGGCTTTGATCTGAACGCTGATTATGAATTGATCCTTATAGACAGCGGCAATTCTGTGGACTTCTGGTGTCAGCTTGTCTCGGATCCGAGTATTAAAACAGTTACGAGAACCGTTGATATCAGTGGCTATACACGTCTTGGAGATCAAGCAAACTTAAGCACCACCGGCAACTGCTATGTTGATGATATTACCATTGAACCTTACATAGCACCAGTTCCGCTACCGGAGTTAATCGTTGATGAGGGCGATGGAGTGGTAGTTGAAGAGGGACAGGATGATAATTTTACCGTAGCGATCGATATTTCCGGAGGTGCATCTGCGCCGACTGAGGACGTGGATGTGTTGATTAACCCTGATGACACTGAAGGAGTGATACAACTCAATGGCGCAGCATCAGGTAATTCAATCACGCTGACCTTTACTACCAGCAACTGGGATACACCTCAGACTGTTACCGTTCATGGAGTTGATGACAGGAAAGAAGAGGTAAGCGAAGTTATCTGGATTGATTTTACTACTTCCAGTACTGACTCAAACTATGACAATTTAATCGTCGAGCCGATATCTGTCACCGTGAACGATAATGACTGGGCTGGAGATGTGAATCAAGATGGCGGTATCGGCCTGGGTGACTTGTTTGCTTTGCTTGCAAGGTGGCTTGATGATTGTTATCCGGTTGATTGGTGCGGTGGTGCGGACTTGACGGCTGTTATTGGTGTAACCGGTGAGCCGGGGACGGTGGATATGGCGGATTTTGCGGTATTGATTGACCGCTGGGATGACAAAGCTTTGTTCATCAGTGAGTTTATGGCCTCCAACGGCGGCACCTTTTCCACACAGGTCGAGGGGCAGGAAGTTTGGCCTGACTGGATCGAAATTCATAATGCAGGTTCGGTTGCAATTGACCTGGAGGGATATTATTTAACCGATGACCCATGCGAACTGACCCAGTGGGAGTTTCCTGCCGGGGTTATTATTAACGCAGGTGAGTATCTTATTGTTTTTGCTTCTAATAAAGATCAGGTGGATAATCCGGGAAATTATCCTTATCTTGACTCAAACGGTTACTATCATACGAACTTCAAGCTAAGTGCCGGCGATGGCGAATATCTTGCCCTCGTTGAGCCGGATGGGCAGACAATAGTTAACGATTATGATTTTCCTGCTCAGGATAGAGATATTTCTTACGGTCTTTATAATGGGCAGGTTCGATATTTTAGTTTTCCCACACCCGGTGCGACGAATAATGACGGATTTATTGATATGGTTGCCGATACGAAGTTCAGCCATGATCGTGGTTTTTATGATACTTCTTTCGATGTTGTTATGACCTGTGAAACAGAGGGTGCGAGTATACACTATACACTCAATGGCAGTGAACCGACCGAATCTGATCCTTGCTTTAGCACTACACCTGTTAGCATTAGCACGACCACTTGCCTGCGAGCGAAGGCATTTAAGTCGGGATGGATGCCATCTGATGCTGATACACAAAGTTATATTTTCCTGGCTGATGTCATCCAGCAGCCGGCAAATCCGTCAGGTTTTCCATCCAGTGTAGATGGCTACACCGCTGATTATGAAATGGATCCTGATGTAGTTGGCAACCCGGCTTACAGCAGTGAAATTATCGACGATATGCGGAGCATCCCGACGTTGTCAATTGTAATGGACCCGCTGGACCTGTTCGGTGACAAACGTAATGGTGACGCGGTCGATGGGATTTACACCTTTCCCTTGATGCGTGGCCTTGAATGGGAGCGTCCAGCATCGCTGGAGATGATTACGCCTGATGGAAGCACAGCTTTTCAGGTTAACTCAGGGATAAGAATCTTTGGTTTCGGCTGGAGGTCTCACTCTCACACTTTCAAACACGCCTTCCGCCTGAAATTCAAAAGTGAGTATGGGCCCACAAAGTTGAATTATCCGCTCTTTGCCGATTCGGACGTCAGAAAGTTCGACAATATTGTGCTGCGATCGCAGGGTGATCTTAGCTGGAACGATTTCCCCGCCACTATCGAATACACCCAATATATCCGCGACACCTGGTGCCGTGACACGGCCCGCGACATGGGCAAATTCGACGGACACGCCACCTATGTTCATTTGTACATCAATGGACTGTACTGGGGCCTTTATAATCCTGTGGAACGACCCGACGCGAGCATGGGCGAAGAATACTTTGGGGGAACCGAAGCCGATTACGATGCGTTCAATCGTCGTCCAGTAGTTTTTGGCGGGCCGGGAACTGAACTGATCGACGGCAATTGGATTGCCTGGAATGAAATGCTGGCTATCGCCAATGCAGGCCTTAGCACACCCCAGCAGTATGAGGCAATCCAGCAATATGTAGATATCGACAACCTCATTGACTACATGCTAATCAACCAGTACTCCGGCAATGCCGATGGGCCGGACCATTACACTAATAACATGCGCTGCCTGCGCAAGCGTGAACCGGGCTGGGGACTTAAGACATTCGTTTGGGACATGGAATATTCCTTCTTTGGGGTTTCAGCCAATCGCAATATCTACCCTGATACTGCCGATTCTATTACCCGTGTTTATGCCAGGTTGCGCAACAATCCGGAATTTCGGTTGAGATACGCCGACCGTGTACACAAACATTTTTTCAACGGCGGGGCGTTAACTCCCCAGGAAGCCGAAGCCCGTTGGGAAGTGCGGGCAAATGAAATATACGGTGCAATTGTTGGTGAGTCAGCCCGTTGGGGTGACGCAGAAAGACCAACTCAACCCTATACACGCGATGTTGAATGGATGGCCGAACGAAGCCGTCTGCTGAATGATTATTTTCCATACCGTACATCAATCCTGCTTGGTCAGCTAAAATCCGCTAATCTGTATCCCAATGTCGATGCGCCATCGTTTAATCAGCATGGCGGAGAGGTGTCCGCAGGATTTAGCCTTGACATAACCAATTCCAATGGATCTGGGACTATCTACTACACAACAAACGGCGAAGACCCGCGTCTGCCGGGCGGGGCGTCCAATCCAAACGCGACATCGCACACCGGCTCGAACACATCCACCACGCTGAACAAGAGTACACATGTCAAGGCACGAGTCTTAGACGGCCAATGGAGCGCATTAAACGAGGCCAAGTTTGCTATCGGCCCGGTTGTAGAAAACCTGCGCATCACAGAGATTATGTATCATCCAGCCGATGCTCCTGACGGTGAACCTAATGCTGAATTTATCGAGCTTAAAAACGTAGGCACTGAAACAATAAATCTGAATCTTGTAAGCTTTACTAACGGTATTGATTTTACTTTCGGTGATGTTGATTTACCCGCAGGCGATTATATCGTAGTTATCAAAGAGCAGTCAGCCTTTGGCCCGGAGTATCCGGGCATTACAATTGCCGGCGAATATACAGGCAGCCTTGAAAATGCCGGTGAGAGAATCGAGATCGAAGATGCTATCGGCAGAACAATACAGGATTTCAAATACAAAGACGGCTGGCATGATATTACTGATGGTGGTGGTTTTTCTCTCAGGATAAATGACCCGGCCAGTAGCGACCCGAACACATGGGGTTATAAGAGGGGCTGGAGCGCAAGTACGTATCTTCTGGGTTCTCCCGGCGAAGATGATACAGGTCCCAAGTACGGCGATATAGTAATTAACGAAGTGTTGACCCATTCTGATATACCGCCTTATGACTGGATAGAACTGCATAACACCACAGCCAGTCTCATTGATATCACCGGCTGGTTCCTCAGCGATAGCGGCAGGGATGACCCCAACCTTATGAAATATGAGATACCAGCAACCCCGCCTGTTCCAGCAGGTGGTTATATAGTCTTCACCGAACAGGACCACTTCGGCTCTTTCTTTGCCTTTAGTGAAAATGGTGAAACAGCTTATTTAACCTCCAGCCTTGACGGCAACAGCAAACTGACCGGCTACAGGGAACAGGAAGATTTCGGCGCTTCAGAAAACGATGTAGCCTTTGGCAAATATCAAAAGAGCACCGGCACATATAACTTTGTAGCAATGAATACCAACACTCCCGGCGCAAGCTACGAAGGTGCTGCCAATGATATTCCCAAGGTCGGGCCGGTAGTAATCAGTGAGATAATGTACCATCCCAACTGGTTAGCAGGAAGCTTATATAACAATGATGAATTTGAATACATAGAAATAACTAACATCACTGGCGGTAGTGTGGATTTGTATGACAACATTGACGGCCAGGATGTCGGGTGGAGGTTTACAGATGGTGTTGATTATACTTTTCCGGTCGGCACTACAATTCCGGCAGGGGGCAAGCTTATAATAGCGAAGAATTCAACGGCGGTTTTTGACAGATACACGGTTTCAGCCTTCGGTCAGTATGACGGCAAGCTAAGTAACAGCGGAGAGAAACTTGAACTGTCCCGGCCCGGCGAGCACATCTGGGGACCCAATTATTATTATATTCGTGTCGATAGATTAAATTACAGTGACGGCTCGCATCATGATGATTTTGAAGGAATGAATGACCCTTGGCCCACCGAGCCGGATGGTACCGGCAAATCTTTAACACGAATTACGCCGGCCAACTACGGCAATGACCCGGCCAACTGGACAGACGGAGCACCAACTCCGTAATTCATAACTAACCTTGCGTTAAGTGCTACGGAGATTTGGGAACTGGCAAACGACAGAACCAAAATTTATGTTTTTTTATACTCTGAACGCACGGGTGACCGTGCGGTTACTACAAAAAGGGATTAAAATATCTTTCTTGCCGGCTTCCTGCCTACACCTAATTAATCAGGCCTTATGACTTGGATCAATCCTGCCAGCAATAAAACCAGTGTGCGCGCACCAACCTTGCTCTGCTGGCGCTCGTCTGGCGCTCACCTGGTTCTCTGCCAGTTCTATAAGTCTTTTTTAGCATTAATGTAACGTTTATTGTCATAATAAGTTACAACACCCTGACTTCTTATTATGAGTCAACATGTCATTCTGTGGTTTTTACGTGTCACCCGGATATATAATCCAGTTGCGCTCACAACGGCAATAGGATGTACCTTTCGTTGCTCAAAAACTTATGATATTGGCAAACCCAAGACATAACGCAGTAACTTTTCGTTGCCTATTCATTTTCCAGTGAATGAGCCACAAAAACATCGCGTAAGATTTGAATATCATTCTCCATTTGCTACTTGTAAATTTTGGCAGTTAAAATTTTTCAAAAGAAAACAGCTCTTAAGTTTTTTCATTGGGGGAATTTGGTGACAAGAGGATTTGAACCAATTTAACTTGTTTGATGGTAATATCTTATATTATTCCACGCTTTGATAGAATTGCAAGGTGGAAGCTGATTAGAACTGACAATGCTTTTCGATAACTGATGCTATAGACAATACTTAAGTGGGGGGCATTTTAGAACATGATCTTTGGTACTCGGGGTGACAGGATTTGAACCTGCGACCTCCTGGTCCCAAACCAGGCGCTCTTGCCAAGCTGAGCTACACCCCGCACTAATACAGAACGCCTGGACTTTACTCGATTTTGCCGCCGATTGCAAGAAAATCAATTTTTGCGTCGAAAGTAAATGGTCCAAAGGCATAAATGCACACAGTAGGTGGGGTATGGTCATATAGGTGGAGTACGGTCATATAGGTGGGGCATGGTCATATTCGACAAAACTGGTTTGAATTGGGCCTTTGTTGGTGGTAAAATCAGGCTCGCAGCTTCTTTGAAAGGAAAAAGATGGAAGTCAAAGTCAATAATTCAATACTCCAACTGACCGAGGGCGATATAACCGAACTGGCCACCGCCGCGATAGTTAATGCGGCGAACGCCCAGCTTGTTTTGGGCGGGGGTGTGGCTGGTGCTATCCGCCGAAAAGGAGGGCCGGGGATCCAGGCTGAATGTAATAAAATCGGGGCGATTTCGGTAGGGGGGGCGGTTATCACTACGGGTGGAAAATTGGCGGCGAAATATGTGATACATGCGGTTGGGCCAAGGATGGGTGAAGGTAACGAAAATGAAAAGCTCAAAAATGCTACGCTGAACGCCCTGCGAGCAGCTGATGAGAATAATTTTGGCAGTATCGCATTTTGCGCGATAAGTACGGGGATATTCGGTTTTCCAGTTGGCCGGTGCGCCCGGATAATGCTTGAAAATACCATCGAATACCTCAAGGGTGAGACATCGGTCAAGAGAGTTGTATTCTGTCTTTATGACGGTAAGACATACCAGGTTTTTGCCGGGCGGCTAAAAGAGGTGTGCGAGTCAGTAAACACTGATTCCGCTGATTTGGCTGATTATAATTAAGAGCCTATAACAAAATGACTCTGTATTCAAGCGGCTTATTTTCCGTCCGGACGGCGTCAGGCTGCATCGACAATGCAATACATTGCCTGTTTCGCCTTCCCCATTCGACTACGCTCAGGGCAGGCTTTGCCGGACGAAAAAACGCTCGCTTTCGGTACAACGATTCATTTTGTTAGAGGCTCTAAGATATATTTGGCCTTATATTATTTTGTTGGAAGGAATCGGGAATTAGACGACTGATGACAGATGACCGAGAAAAAGACTTGATTGGTCTTGAAAATGATTTATAAATTTACCTAAGGCATAAATTAACGCAAGAGTCGGTGAAGATGAGAGCGGGGCAGGGGGGCAAAGGCGCGAAGAGGAGAAAAGGAACCACCTATGAAGAGCTCAGAGTCAAGTAATATTTTTCCTGTGGCCCTAAAATTTTTGCTTTGAGGGCATCCCTTACTTTCATAGCCGGTTTGGCTTTCAGTATTTTTTATCTTTGAACCGCCTTTTTTCTGATCCGCTCTTTCCAAGGTAACCTTAAAGAACATCAAAAACCTGAATATTTTATGGGCAATCGTAAAAACGCTGCCAACCACCTATTGGGGACTTGCGGTAAATATGCAGTCCATGCAGATTATTGAGGCATAGCAAAAACGGCTGTGGTTCATTCACGAATAGGGGACTCCTGACTGAAT
>SDBT01016131.1_pt1 | contig 11845 bp, 14 predicted proteins | sample 2277101 | NCBI WGS metagenome assembly SDBT01 (sample SAMN10404973, study PRJNA504765) | marine sediment metagenome | isolation source: marine sediment core GS10_PC15, 103 cmbsf | place: Arctic Ocean: Southern Knipovich Ridge | collected 2010
CTTGTCGCTAAAGGTGATGTGTTAGCTCAAAAAAGCTTTGTTGAAAGTCTTTTTGGGATGGGCGTGTGAAAAATTGACTGAGACAGCATTTTTTTAAATTGCTGGATTATTTGCAACGCAACCGAAAAACTCAACGCCACAGAAAAAGAAATTACTGCGCTCGAAGATGAATGGCATGAGTTGTCTGAGATTTAATCCGTATCAACGACATAAATACCCGGATCATTGCGAAGAAAACCCTGAAAATCCAAACCATATCCGATGAGGAACTTGTCTTCGATGTTTAAACCAACAAAGTCGCATTTTTCAACGCCGCCCTCTTCGCGCTCACGCACTTTGTTGACTAACGTTGCCGTGAAAACTTCAGCAGCACCTTGATCGGCACAAAAGTTTTCAACAGCAGCAAGTGTTAAACCACCATCTAAAATATCTTCGATAATGAGAACCGCACGATCTTTTAAATCAATATTCGGTTCTGCGACCCAATGAATTTCACGCCCTTCAATGCCGCCTTGATATCTTGTGACATGAATATAGTCGATCTGCAATGGGAAATTTAATTGTGTCGCCAATTGCCCCATAAAAACCACGGCGCCATTCATCACACACAGCAACACAGGTATTTTATCCGCCATTACCTGATTCATTTCATTTGCAACTTTTGTAATAGCAGCCTCAACTGTTTTTTTATCAAAAATACAGGTTGATTTCTCTTGTATTTTTTTCGCTTCTGTAAAATCTGGAGTGGACATATTATTTTCCTTGTGTCGATGAAGTGGTTAATTCCACAGATATTGGACCGGAGGTATCTAAAGTACGCGACGGAAATGCCATTTGTGCGCCATGCTTGTCGACGATTTCTAATATCTTTAAAAATACATCTTGTTGAATACTTTGGAATTTAACCCATTGTGTCGTTTTAGTAAATGTATATATTTGAAAATTTAAATAAGAAGGCGCAAACTCGATTAATTTTACAAATAAAGTTTGGCGTGTATCGATTTCTGGGTGATTCCGCAACATATCTTCTATGTCTGCTATGATATCATTTACTTTTTTCCCATCGCAATATCGCAAACCAAATGTTGTTTTAATTCGACGATTACTCATGCGAGATGGATTTTCAATAGCATAAGTAGAAAAAAACGAATTAGGCACGTAAAGCGGCCTTTTATCAAATGTGCGAATGCGCGTTAAACGCCAACCAATGTCTTCAACTGTACCCTCAATATTTTTTTCAGAGATTAAAATCCAATCACCAATCGAAAACGGACTATCCCAATAAATAATCAGCCCACCAAAGAAATTAGCCAGCAAATCTTTTGCGCCAAAACCCAGCACAAAAGCACCACCACCAATAAACGCCAAAAACGCAGAAATACCAATGTGAAACGCTTGCAGAATCGCTAAAAAGGCCATCACAATAGATAACAAAATTAAAAGTTTTGAGACAGCATCAACCGATGTTTTATCAAGCGGCTTTTCACGATAATCGGGGTGCACTAAACGACTAGAGATAATCGAAATAAATCGTATAGCAAACCAAAGAAAGAATAAAACGATGCCAATATGTCTGACTGGATCGATACCATAAAGTATACGAAGCGATGTGTTTGCTGCGCGAACCAAATCACCTGCATAAGTAATACCAAGCAACCATATTAAAAATTGAAGCGGCCGTTGCAACGCTTTAAATATTGCATCATCCCAAATCTTTTGTGTTTTTTTAAGGTGCTCTGATAAATGGACTAAAATAAAATGTACGATCAAACTAACAATTAATGTGCCAAAAATAACAATAATGACTTCAAAGAGCCATAAATAATCTCTTGGAAAATTGATAATCCATTGTGATATTGAATGCCAACTCATCATATCTCTTTCATTAAATTATTTGCGCAATGCCAATCTCTATTTTTTCTCAAATCTTTCCAAGTCAAATGTTCGCCGCACTTTAATTGACTGAGTCGATCTTCTGAAAGCGCATCACGATTCAACTGGATGTCTAATAACGATTCTACTGCATCACGATCATGACATATTAGTATCATATCGCAACCAGCGTCTAAAGCAAACTGTGCTCGCGTCTGAATGTCACCTATTTTCTTTGCGCCCTCCATGGACAAATCATCACTGAAAATAGCGCCCTGATAGCCTATTTGTGTGCGCAAAATATCACTTAGCCAATATTTTGAAAAGCCAACTGGCAGCTCATCTATTTTTGGAAAAAGAATATGTGTCGGCATAATGCCCGCCAAAACATCTTTTAGTGCTACAAATGGAACCAAATCATCTTTTGCAACCTCTTCCAAAACCCGATCGTCAACTGGCAAATCAAGATGTGAATCAGACGCCACACTACCATGACCTGGAAAATGCTTGCCAACAGACGCCATTCCAGCACGATTCATGCCCTGAATGAAACAACCGGCTAATTTAACAACAATTTCAAGGTCACGATGAAGTGCCCTGTCACCAATCACTTTGCTCATCTGTTTATCCAAATCTAAAATTGGCGCAAAACTAAAATCCACACCTACTGCCAAAACTTCTGTTGCCATTAACCAACCGCAACTTTCTGCAAATTCACAGCCTAATTGATTATTCTGATCATAAATTTGACCAACTTTCTGCATAGGTGGAATCCGGGTAAAAGAATCTCGAAATCGCTGAACTCTGCCACCTTCTTGATCAACAGCAATGAGAATATTTGGTTTAACTGATCGAATGCTTTGAGTTAACTCGATGAGCTGTTCTGGCGACTTGTAATTATTCGCAAAAAAGATGACACCACCAGTATGAGGATGTTTGAGCAGCTCACGCTCATTTGGCATGAGAGTCAAACCCTCAATATCAAACATGATTGGGCCCATTGGCATCACTATCTCCTCGTTTACCAATTCATTCTATATTATAATCAACTAAATTTAAATTATCAGGAGAAACAAATGTCCAAAACAGAATCTGCAGTTATCTTAAATGGCAGCCCGCGACCCAATGGCAATACCGCTGCACTCATCAACATTGCTGAAAATGCTTTGACAAATGTTGGCCTTGGAATTTAATCGCATTAATCTATATCCACTCAACTTTAAAGGCTGGACAACTTGCGAGTTGTCCCTACATTCACTCAAGCCTTAACAATCAACACTTCTGTATCAACGTCAACTCGATCATATAAATCGATGATGTCGTTGTTGTGCATTTGAATGCAGCCGATTGATGCGGAAATTCCCATCGGAATTGAATCGGGGACGCCGTGAATGTAAATATATCGCTTTAATGTATCGACGTCACCGCCACGGTTTTTCCCTTCTTCTAAGCCATCAAGCTGAAGTATCCGTGTTAAAATCCAGCGACGTTCAGGATTTTCTTTTGCCAACTTTTCAGAATAAATTTCACCCGTTGGCTTTCGTCCTATAAATACAGTATTCGCAGGCGCGCCATCGCCAATTTTTTGATGGATTTGATGCAAACCTTGTGGCGTTTTATAACTGCCTTCTTGTTCACCTAATCCATTTTTTGCTGTTGAAATATCATATGAACAAATTAATATTTGATTGTCATATAAAAATAATTTTTGTTGTTTGATGTTAATAACAATATTCATAATTCAATTCTATACCGCATTAATTCGTAGAGACAAGTCGTGACTTGTCCCTACCGCGTTCCAATCACTTCGGGAATCCCCATCTCAGCTTGCGCAACGGCAAGCGCTGTATCCCAATCAACTTGAACATGATATTTTGTGACATAAGGCATCAACACTTCATTTAACGCATGAATTTTTTTCGCCGTCATTGGTTCGCCTTGCTTTTGATCGAGCGGTACGTGTGACTCTAATTCTAATTTATTACCGTTAAATCCAGCCTTATAAGGCTGATTAATAATACGCACAGAAGTTCCAACTTTGACTAATCCAAATAATTTTTTGACATTTTCAGAATACATTCGAATGCAACCCGCACTACTGCGAATACCAACACCCGTCGGATCATGAGTCCCATGAATTAAATACTCGGGCAAACCTAAACGCATCGCAAAATTGCCCAACGGATTATCCGGCCCAGTTTCTACAAATCGCGGCAAAACAATGCCTTTTTCTTTTGCCTCTAATCGTGTTGATTTTGATGGAAACCAATTGGGCTTAACTTTTTTCTCAATAATTTTTGTTTTCATCAGCGGCGTTTCTTTGCCCTTCCGACCAATGCCGATTGGGAAAGTCATCACCGTTGTACCATCTTTTGAATAATAATATAAACGCAACTCTGCTAAATTAATCACAATGCCTTTTTTGGGCACAGGTGGCAAAATAAATTTTGAAGGAACGGTAAGTTTTTCATTGATATATAATTTATTAATATTTTTGTTGGGATTAGCCTCTGCAATCTCGAAAGGACCAACACCATTTTGTTCACTGATCGCCGTAATATCATCAGAAGATCGCACGCTAGTTTCGTGGACTTCACCAACAACAGAGTTACCTGAGCTTGGCAAATGAAATGTAAGCGCAAAACAGGTCACAGGGAAAATCGATAGCAACAACAAAATTGATTTAAACAACTTCAACATATTATTTTATTAACGTTTTAGTTCGAGACGAAATTATCTTTAGGAACTTAAGGACGTTTGTTTTCCCCCTGTCCAACCTGAGCCCAAAACAGTTGAATTTTTTGGCCCAGATAACTGTTGTTTTAAAACAAACCGTCCATTAGAAGTAACAATACCTTGCCAAAAGTCTTGAGTGCCACCATTAATTTTCCATGCTGCAGATTTTGCAATGGCATTTGGCACCGCCTCTCCTTCTGCAAAACCTTTTGCCTCAACCGCATACCCCAACTTTAAAAGTTGCATCATACTATAGCTTTGTCCGGCTTTAATCGGAGATGGTGTTATCGCGGTTTGAGATGAAGCTGGTATAGAAGACGTTGATACCGCCGGCGTTGTGGTAGCCGTTATTGGTTTTGAAGCATCAGTCGTTGACTGTACCACCTGTATCGAGCCTTGCTGAGGTGAGCTCACCGAAGGGACCTGAACAACAGAAGTAACGGATGGATTTACCGTAATCTGAGCTGTGGTGCCAGAAACTAGAGGTGCTGATCTCGCTCCATTGGTTGACGAAGTCGCCGCATATACTGCTGTGACCAATACAATTGACGCTGCTAAAACGATTAAACCCTTAGACATATCACCCTCCATTTTCATCTTACCTATTATCGACATATTACATTATGTCATCAGAAAAACAACCGATTGGCCATGCCAATTTCAAATATCCTCAAGCCAACCTCTCATAACTTTTGAAAATACTTAAAATATAGGCTAGAATGCATAAAATTTTGAGAACAATAGGGGAATACCAATGATCAAAGCATGTATATTCGATTTAGATGGCGTTATTGTCGATACTGCAAAATATCATTATCAAGCCTGGAAGCGTCTTGCCGCAGAGTTTGGTTACAATCTGACTGAAGAAGAAAACGAGCATTTAAAAGGCGTGAGCCGAATGAAATCGCTCGATATTATTCTCGATTTGGCTGGTGTGACTATCGATGAACAATCCAAACAAGCACTCGCCACCAAAAAGAATACCTGGTATGTCGAATTAATTGCAAACATGACACCCGATGAAATTCTACCTGGCGCGAGAGAATTCGTCGAAAAAATCCGAGAAGCTGGGATTAAAACAGCAATTGGTTCTGCCAGTAAAAATACGCCGGCTATTTTAAAATACATTGATGTTGAAGATCTTTTTGATGTTGTTATTGATGGCAATAAAGTCAGCGCACCAAAACCTGATCCTGAAGTATTTTTGAAAGGCGCTGAAGCATTAAACCTTGCACCGGCAGATTGTGTTGTTTTTGAAGATGCAAAAGCGGGCATTGAAGCTGCGTTAAATGGTAAAATGCATGTCATCGGTATTGGCTCACCAGATGTTTTGGGTGATGCAGATCGAGTCGTGTCAGGTCTGGCTGATATGAAAATGGAATATTTGGAGTTTTAACAATGACGGTTCACGCCCGTGGCGTGACCCCTACGATCACTTTTCTGCTTCTTCATACCTTGTAGCACTGCTAATAAGCTCTATTCTCGCAGCATCAGCACCTTCCCAACCATGAATTTTGACCCATTTTCCAGGCTCTAAATCTTTATAGTGTGTAAAAAAATGCTCAATAGAATGAAGAAGTGCTGGCGATAAATCTTCTGGCGCTTTGACAGTGTCAAACAGTGGCGATAACTCACTAACAGGCACTGCAATTAATTTCGAGTCAGGGCCCTGTTCATCCACCATATTTAAAATACCAACGGGCCGACAACGAACAACTGAACCGCTAATTAAAGGAAAAGGACAATCCACCAAAACATCAACAGGATCACCATCTTCAGAAAGTGTATGCGGGACATAGCCATAATTACAGGGATAATGCATGCATGTTGTCATAAAACGGTCAACAAATAATAATCCGCTATCTTTATTCACTTCATATTTCACGGGATCACTATGTGAGGGAATTTCAACAATCACATTGACCTCATCAGGAAATTTCTCTCCCGGCCCTAATCTTCGCAATCCCATAATATGCCTCTTAAAATTTAATCATCTTGCTTATAGATATACATTATTTAACCAAAAATTCAAGTGGTTTTTTTATTGAAATAAAGTCATCACGCGGAACGCGTGATGCACATTCCCTCAATCCTCAATCCTTAACAAAACGAAAAAGAAGTGTTATGGTGACGATTATTAAAAAACCTCAACTCACGGAGTATTTATGACAACCGATTGCATTTTTTGCAAAATTATCAACAAAGAAATTCCTGCCAAAATTATTTATGAAGATGATAAAACATTAGCGTTTGAAGATTCAAATCCACAAGCGCCCACTCATGTTCTTATTATTCCAAAAGCTCACATTCCAACACTAAACGATCTAGAACCAAAACATAATGAACTCATTGGCCATATGACACAAGTTGCTAAAAAAATTGCAACAGATTGCAGCATTAATGAAAGCGGTTATCGCATTGTCACAAATTGTAATGCTGGCGCAGGACAAGCTGTGTTCCATATTCATATGCATTTACTTGGCGGTAGACAATTGCATTGGCCGCCGGGATAATAACCGAACACTCTTCATCAAACCAGAAACATCAATTCTTCCCAAGCCAATAAAATTATTTTCATCATCTAATAATCGGATTAATTCAATTGGCGAATGATTAATTTCAAAAGTTTGACCGAAATAAATCGTTTCAATTTGTTCGTGACTTAATATGATCGTTGGAAAATGTTGCAGCGCAGAATCAATCGGTAATAAAAACTTTTCTGGATTTTTTGCCTGCTCTAATGCTTCAATCGTTATCATTTGAGATTCGTTAAAATCACCCACATCTAATCGCCGTAACGCATAAACATAGGCACCACAACCTAACGCCTGACCAACATCATCCACAAGATTGCGAATGTAAGTTCCTTTTGAACATTTTACATTAAGCGTCACAAAATCATCCTTCTTTTCTAACATCGTTAATTCATCAATTTGAATTGTTCTCGCTTGGCGCTCAACTTCAATACCTTGTCGCGCCAGCTGATACAATGGTTTGCCTTGATGCTTGAGCGCAGAATACATCGATGGAATTTGCGTTGTCTCGCCAAGAAATTTTTTGACCGTTTCAAGAAACAATTCATCAGAAATACTTTTAGCTGATTTCGTTTCAACTACTTCACCTTCAGCATCACACGTTGTTGTTCGCTCGCCAAGCTTTGCAATGGTGCGATAGGTTTTATCTGCGTTTAATAAATACTGGGAAAATTTCGTTGCTTCGCCCAAACAGATTGGTAAAAGTCCAGAAGCTAAAACATCCAAGGTACCAGTATGCCCTGCTTTTTTCGCATGAAATATTCTTTTGACTTTTTGCAACGCTTGATTTGATGAAAGACCGATAGGTTTATCAAGAATAAAAAAACCGTTAATAGCAAGATGCTGGGACATTAACTTTCTACGATAGCAATGGCTTCAACTGGACATTCTGCAATACAAACGCCACATTCGATACAAGTTTCATTCTCAATGACTGCCTTGCCATCAACCATGGTAATCGCATCGACAGGACAAACAGGGACACATGCGCCACAACCAATACACGTTTCAGGATTTACTTTAATCATCTTTCTCACCTTCAATAAACATTGTATCGCACATTAACATATGCAAAAAAAGTGTCAAGCCTATAAGCAGCTTGACCCCAATACAGTTACCCTTTGCTTCTTCAGATTTTTTAAAGCTCGCTTTAACATCTGACAAGAATTTTCTGCATGCTTCCGCAAATCCCTGATGGTCTGGTATTTTTAAATAGCTATCGATCTTTGCAATAAGACTTTTAACAAATGCTTCAGGATCATCATCTTTCATTAATTTTGATTCAATCAACAACCTTACTGGCTGTTTGATTTTATTTGTTGCCTGAATATGCTCATGTTCATATTTATCTTCATCATCTTTACGATATGAATCAAGATCTTCTTGAAACATTTCAAATGCTTCGATAATCTTATGACGCGCCGCACCATCAATTACTGAACGAGTTAAGCTCACAAAAAATGCCGTATGAATACTCATCGGTTTCCGCCTCCATGCGTCTAATGAATTACCACGCGATCTGCCGCGATGAACTCACAAGTTATTTCCAATCCTTCCGATGCAAATATAGTATAGTTTTTAGGGTTTGCTACGATTAATCATTATTTTTAAAAAACAGTTCATAAGCCTATAAATGTTAGAGCCTATTCAAGGTCTAGTGATCGGCTGCAAAAGCGACTAATCGGCTTACATTTGTCAAAATATTCGTTAAATAGTCCATACTATTCGCCTCACATTTCGACAAATTTAATCTCGATTATCCGCCTTTTCGCCATGACCACTAGACCTTAAAGAGGCTCTTAGGTAGAATAGCCAAAATTTATTTTCACAAAGGGATAATACTTATGGGCTTTTTAACTGGAAAACGCGCTTTAATCATTGGCTTACTCAGCAATCGTTCAATTGCACATGGCATTGCAAGCGCCATGCACCGTGAAGGAGCAGAGCTCGCCTTTACTTATCAAAACGAAAAAGTGAAAGATCGTGTCGCAAAAATGATCAAAGAATTTGGCAGCAGCATATTACTACCTTGTGATGTCACAGATGACGCTCAAATTGAACAAGTTTTTACCGAACTTAAAAAAGAATGGGGCCAACTGGATATTCTGGTCCATTCTGTTGCATACGCCCCTGCTGATCAATTAGATGGCAACTATGTTGATGTCGTGACTCGTGAAGGTTTTCATGTGGCCCATGATATCAGCTCATACAGCTTCGCTGCCCTCGCCAAAGCAGCAGCACCCATGATGTCCGAAAATGGCGCCATGGTGACCATGACATATGCCGGCGGCTCAATGCGTGTTTCGGGCACATATAACGTCATGGGCGTCGCAAAAGCTAGTCTTGAGGCAAATATGCGTTATTTAGCTTATTCGCTTGGCACAAAGGGAATTCGCGTTAACGCCGTCTCTCCTGGGCCAATTAAGACGCTCGCGGCATCTGGCGTTAAAGGATTCAAAAAAATGCTCACCTATGATGAAGAAGTCAATCCTTTGCACAGAAATGTAACAACCGCAGATGTCGGCAATACGACAGCATTTCTTTGCTCAGATCTCGCTCGCGGTATTACGGGTGAAATTGTGCATGTCGATAGCGGTTATCATATTATGGGAGTACCACCGCTGGGAGACTAACCCCGACACTGAAAACTAACTGGTGGTATCTTTAAATTTTTTGATGTGAGCCTTTTGCATTAACCCATCGACATATAAAGCATATTCCAGCTGAGCATATGTGTTTTCAGTACCTTTTCTGAAAATGGCCTTTTGAAATCCTGGCAAATCAGTCGCGCCTGACATAACTTTTGTTAAAGAAATAACGGCAAAATTACCATCACCTAAACTATCACCCGTATTTACGCGCAAAACAGTTTTTGAAGGAACTGGCGATTTAAATGCTAGCATTAAAACACCCATATTAAATGATTTTTTATTACGCCCAACATTTGCGACCTGACGCCATGTCACGCCAAATTTTTTGCTCGCCTGTGCTGGTGACATACCCTGATTTAATGCAACCACAATTTGTTTGCCAACTTTCAATGCTTGTGCAGCAGCAGCCTGAGTTCGTAGTTTTATCTCGATGCCATTCTTCACTTCGGACAATGGCTTAACTTTTGCTGGAATATATTGTTTTGCGCGAAGCACCATGATGTCATTGTCATTTATATTGATAGGGTCACTATTGTCATGTTGATTCACCACTTCATCGCTAAACGCCATTTGTAAAACTTGCGGATTTTTAAGAATTTTTTCTGTGCCACCGCTTTTGGGAAACATGGGTGTCGATTGTATTTGCAAACCCATTTTCTTTGCTGCCGGTTGCAGTGAATCGGGTGATTCATAAGTGATATTTGATAATTGATCACTCAAGTTCGTAAATTGTTGCTCTGCCTGACGTTGCTTATACGACTGAAAAACGTTACTTTTGACTGAAGCAAAAGGCATGATTTTTTCCGTCTTTATCGCAACGAGCTTAAGAATTTCATAACCCTGTCCATCGACATAAATAGGTGTTGAAATATCCCCTACTTTTTTCAAGTTACGCAAAACCGGATGCAATTCTGAAGCGAATTGTGCGCCATTTTGCCATTGTAAAATGCCGCCACTTTCTGCAGTCATTTTGTCGTCTGAATATTTTTTTGCTAATGTACTAAAACTCACACCATTTTTTATTTGCTGTACAATGCCATCCATTTTCTTTTTCGCGTCGATTTTTTGTGAGGCTGTTGCACGCATTGGCACTGAAATTAATATACGAGCCATCTTCCATTCTTTGGGTTTTGTATACGAAGTAATATTATTGTTATAGAAGTTTTTAATTTGTTGTGAGGTGGGATTAATTCTCTTCATCAAATCAGAAACTGAAAGCCTCAAATATTGAATACTCACTTTTGCAGGGATCTGAAAGTCTTTAGCATTTTGTTTATAGTAATCACTGATGGAATTTGGTGGCAAGGTGATTTTTCCAAGAAATTGACTTGCGGGCAAAATAGCATAGCTGAACGTACGTTTTTGATGAATTAACTGCGCCGCTTGTTTTACATCTGAAGGAAGAGAAAATGCACTTCCAACAATACCAAATTGAACTTGGTTGGTTAAAATATTGTGACTCACTTCATTAAAGAATTCATCAGGAGAATATAGCATGGCATTTAATACTTGTTGAAAACGCGCCTCTGAAAACGCGCCATTAACTTGAAATATCGGCATTCTTGCTAAAGTCGCATCAACTAACTCAGGCGCAACTTGAAATCCTTCTGATAACGCGCCATCTGATAGCACAATATTTGAAATCAAGCCTTGAAGTGCCGTTTGTTTTAATGCATCAGACGAAGCTTTTGAAGGTGAATAATTTGCACCCAACGTAACTTGCTGTTGACGTTTCATTTGATTATAGATCATCGAAAATTGTTGCTGTGTGACTTCCGTACGATTCACTTTGACAATAACATCACTGGCTTGTGCACTATAGAGATAAGAGCGCACGCCCCATAAAGCAAACACTGAACAAATGGCACCAACGATCGTCCAAGCAAACCAACCTTGAGACTTTTCTCTGATGAAATGCATCATAATGAAATTTCCTTAAAATAGAACCACTAATTGTGCGCCCCATTGTACAGAGTAACGACTTCATTATTAAGCTTTTCTTTGAAAAAAATTAGGAGTTAAGGAGCTAAGGAGCTGGGAGCTGACGCATAT
>SDBT01016132.1_pt1 | contig 11844 bp, 33 predicted proteins | sample 2277101 | NCBI WGS metagenome assembly SDBT01 (sample SAMN10404973, study PRJNA504765) | marine sediment metagenome | isolation source: marine sediment core GS10_PC15, 103 cmbsf | place: Arctic Ocean: Southern Knipovich Ridge | collected 2010
ATTGAAATAAGAGAAATGAGATTGGAAGATTTCTTTCATGATGAAGTCTTCCCTGAAATCGCTGTAGACCTAGCGAAACACTTTAAGGCTTTACTTAAGAAGGGGATGGAAGCATGAAAGATTACAAGGCATTCGCGAAACATCAAAAAACGTTAGATGAATTAGGAAGGTCTCTGAGCTGGGGGACTCCTACTAGTGGACCTGAATCTGGTCAATTATTTAGTTTCTTGACCCCTCACGGTAGGAAATTTGTCGGTGGGCATTCATGCGGGTGTGCAACTCAAGTATATCACGGAACTAGTGAAGCAGCATTACCTGAAGTGACTGATATGGTTCGTAATTGTCCAGTTAGAATATGCGACCCAAGTGCAGATCATAAAGAACCTATTACTGATGGAGATTTAGACCAGATAGCACTGATCCAGATTGAAGCTCGAAAAATCTTTAAGGAGAAGGGACTATTAAAATGAGAACAGATTTTAAAGCTATGGGTGAGTATTGGAAAGGAATGTTTTTAAAGGACAGAGAGGTTAATTGGACAGAACCTAAGCCTGAAGAGATGTCTGCACTCTTTTGTTTCTTAAGTCCAGATGGAACTAATCATCATGCGGACGGATCACACAATGAATGTGGTTGTGCTACACAGGTTTCAAATGGGAGCGGGGATGCTGTTATTCCTGAAATAACAAAAGCTGTCCGAGCCTTGCGTTATGAATATATCCGCCCCGGTGAACTGAACGATGCTGTTATTGATCAGATTGTAATAATTCAGGAAATGACACATAAGATGTTCATAGATAAAGGACTCAGATCATGAGAACAGATTTTAAAGTAATGGGAAAATACTGGAAGAGGCAATCTTTGATAGGGAGGTGGTATGCTTGGCAGGATCCTAATATAGATAATAACAGTGGCTTATTTTCCTTCTTAACTCCTGATGGAACACACGCTGATCCCTACTGCGGTTGTGCTACACAAGTATCTAATGCTACTGATAAAGCTTCTCACCCCGAATTGACAACTGCTATCCAAGCATTAGGTTTCTCCTTCTTTTCTCCAATCAGCTTGGATGCTGCTGCTATTGACAGAATTGTACAGATTCAAGAATTAACACATAAATTCTTTATAGAGAAAGGGCTACGATCATGAAATCACAAGAGATATTCGACACCGTTTATAACGGGCTGCTGGCACAAGGTGAACCAGCAGTAGATGAATATGGCTGTAAATTTCGTGTTGAGATTGAAGGGGTGATACTTAAGTGTGCTGTAGGGTTTTTTATACCTGATGATAGATATCGAGAGGAACTCGAGACGCAGAGTATTGATGAAGGAAGTGAGTTGGACGCTCTCTTAAAAGAAGTCCATGGTATTACTAGCCAACACCAGATTGGACTCTTGCAGGAATTACAAGGAGCCCATGATTCTACTCTCTGGCATCATGGAATGGAAGATTGGAAAGAGAGAATGCAGGAAATTGCAAAAGCTCACCATCTTAAGATGCCAACAGTATGAGTAATAGGAAACGGAAAGACTACATAGAAATTGAGCTCTCTCCAAGAGCATATAGCGTTGTTTCTTCTACAGGGGAGAAAACGTATTATAATCTGCACGATGCAGAAGAGGCTTTTTACTATTACAATGGAACTGAGATAAGGGTTTATATCCGCACTGAGACTTTGAAGGGATACGTGGTACTTAAGAACAGGAAGGAAAAGAAATAGCCATGATAGAATTAAAATACATAGCACTTAATCCTAGATACGTAAGATCCATCTCTACTCCAATTCATATTGGAACAGAGAAATGGAGTTTCGTTATTGAGATGGAAGGGGGCGATGCACACAACACTGAATTTAGTAATGAACAAGATGCTAAAACTCGAAGAGCTATGTATATTGAACAGGTAAGGCAGGCTAATAAACCATGAGCGCTGAAGAAATAAAATCTAAGCAGGAGCGAGAAGAATTTAGGCAAAGATATGTTGATGGGCTCATGAGCTTCATTAATACAATCTACCCTGAACTTACTCAAGATCACTATGAAGCTATAGAGAGTCAGGTTAAGTTATTCTGGCTCACTGCTAGGGAGTCAGGTATTAATGATCAACGGGATTACTCTCTTAATAACATACTATCAAGGGTACTAGCAATGGCAGAATTACAGGAGAGGAAATAATGGGGTATGAAATACACAGCAGAACAACTGAAAGTAATGAATGGATGTATCGAATCTGGAGTACAGGGGTAGATGATTATATCTCTGAACCTATGACTGAGCAGGAAACAATGGAGTGGCTACTCACTGAGGCTCTAAGAAAAGTTGCTCAAGATCATTACTCGGGACAGATTGCTGAACGCTTTGAACAGGCTAGAATACGAGGTACTTCCAGTTATCTTGATACTCGGAATACTGATTCTTGGGATGAACCTATTAATCGCCAACAGGAGGAAGAGGAACTAGTCTGTGATTTCTGCGGACTTGAGATAGGCCCTGAACCCGAGTGTACTGTGGCACCTGAACACTCTTTTATACCAAGACCATGAAAGCTTGGTGCTATAAGCATTTAGATATTGAGCTTAAGGTCATTACTCTTACTGGCTATAACTATATTGAGTCTTGTTCTGGGTGTTTAGCAGATGCATTTGACGAAGGACAGGATTTAGGTGAACAATTTGAAATTACTTGGCCGCTCATAAAGATGGCATGGAATGATTGGTGGTTGAGGTGGAAACTAAATCACAGGAGGAAAAGATGAAAGATATTGCTAGGATTGAGAGGCAGTAATGGCTAAGAAGAAAGCAGTGGTAAATAATATGGTAGTTGAGCCTCAAGGACAGACGCTGGTTGAGTGGGAGAAATGGATTAACAGACTGAGGAAACAATTCGGGCGTCACGCTACAGCGAGATTTGAGGTATCTGATCACCACGGCTTCATCACTGGCATCAGCTTTGCAGTCAAAACAAAGGCAAAGATATGAAACGGACACATGAATCATTCGGCCTATATTTCCAAGCCTTCTTGATCTGTGTAAGAGACCACGATTACCAATGCTGGGAATATCAATTCGGTGACCCTGATGAAGCTGATATAGAGTTAGCGAAACAAAACGGCTATCACGTAGAGCCGGTCACCACGGTGCAAACTGCAGACATTGAATTACTCAAAACGAGAATATAAAGGAAAATAATGGAAGGCTTTGATGAACACGACTGGGTTGACGCATTATTGGTAATGATACCGTTTATTGCAGTGATAGGAGCAGGCTTTATAATACTGTTCACAACATTAGAAGGATAAGAAGATGATAATTACTGAACTTAGACAATCAGGCAGAATCCCAAGACTACACGGGAACGGCTTCATTGAATTAGACCTGAATGAAGAAGGCACTCGCAGGCTTCATGTCTGGCCCTTTCCTAAATTATCAGCGCAGAAAATAGATTCTTCTATTCACGATCATGCTTGGGACATGGAATCGCAAGTATACTTAGGCCAGATACATCACAGAACTTTTACAGCTGAACCCCATATAAACGGATTATTTAATGTTTACCGAGCTATACCGAGGGATAAAGAAGACACTGAACTGGTGAAAGAAAAAGGTCGAGTCTTAGTAAAACAATTGGATGTTATATTTGTTTCTGCTGGGGAAAGCTATTTTCTATCTGCACTACACCTCCATTCTTCGCAGTGGTATGGGTTGTCGCTGTCTATTATTACCAAGAGTAATATGCTGGATTCACGTCCTAGGGTTCTCTGCTTAGATAAAACAGAACCGGATAATGACTTTAGCAGGTATTCTATTGACACTGAGATCCTCTGGAATTCGATTGAAGAAGCTTTATTCCGTGCTAAGAATCTCCCGAAAAACATAATAGAATAGGAAAGAATAATGGAAGAAACTCCTACACTCGCTCCACATATTATTGTACTGATACTGGTCGTGCTGCCAATCCTGATATTGGCGGGACTGCAGTCTCCAGAATCTCCTGAAAAACATGAAAAGAAAGATAAGAAATGACGCTTCATATCCTAGAACATATTGTATACATTGCAGTGATACTCATCTTGGTTATCAATGACATTAACAGAATATACTGGAAATACAAGGCTCTCGGTTTCCATAAAGACACTAAGACGGGCTGGTTAGGGCAAGCACTCACTATTGCATTTATTAATAATCCATGGCGTTCTATCTTGCTAGTTGTACTCAGTATTCTATTGTACGCACATTTCTGGGTGTAGCACCCTCTGCTTCTACTATTGTTATAGGCTTTCTCGCTTTCTCTTGATTGTAACCCGCACGTACCCCACTCTTCAATAATCCCGTCTAATTCTCTTCTCCGCGTGATCTCACCGGCGCGGGGGACGTATGTATGTGTGAGCGAGGATTCGCGGACATGGTATGCGGTAGAGATAAAGAGAGGACCGCGCGGCTCTGAAGGGAATATTAAGCAAAAGCAGTTACAGCGACTATTGCAGTGATCTTGCCGCGCGGACTGGACGCAGCTAAGCAGATTCATAGCTACAAACTAGCATTTCGTCAGACGGCGCCGCCGGGCTCGCTGAGAAGACTTTTTAATAAGGATAGACTATGCTCTCGCTGTTGATACTTTTGCGCTTTAACAAGAGAGTAGTCTCAAGCTAGGATATGGAAACTCGGGAAAACCGAGTTTTTATATTGTATTGCAAGGGATAATCATTCAACAAAAGGATTCTATCATGAGCATCATAATACCAACACCGCATTTGAAGGAGGATATAACACTTACGAGTCGGCAGGCTGCTATATTGCTTGATGGTTTCTTGGGTCATAATGAAGAGGTACACTCTTGGCCTGATGATTATAAGTATAATCGCGAGGAGACTGAAGTAATTGAAACTCTACTTTCAGAACATGTATCTCTCGGACCAATTCTAAAGACATGATGGAGTCCAAGAGGGGAGCGGACCTTATCCACCCGCTCCCTTCATTTGGAAAAAAATAATGATACACCACGCTATGTCTGATAAAGCTATTTTAATTGAGATTGGTCAACGACTAAGAAGACGAAGACTGAATATGAATATTACTCAAGTTAATCTTGGTAATGAGTCTGGAGTAGCTCGTTCAGTTATTCAGAGTTTAGAATCAGGGAGAGGTATTAAACTATTAAGTTTAATTCGTATCTTGAGGGTTCTCGATTTAGATAATTTAGATAGTTTTTTACCTGATCCAGGTTTTAGCCCTATTCAAGTGGCTAAGCTGTTGGGGAAAAAGAGGCAGAGAGCTTCTAAAAACTTATTACACTTATAAAATATTTTCATCCGTAGATCAAATGATTGTAAATTCAATTGCAAGGGATTATCATTAAATAAGGGATAACCATCATGAGGACTTACATTTTCTCATATTATGAATACGGGAAACTTGTAAAAACTTACAGGGGTGACTTAGAACACCGCACGGTCTTGACTTACGATGGATACATCAGTGAATTGGAAAGCATAATACGATTCTTCTATGGTTTAACTAAACTCCAGTTTACTTCATTGTTAACTGGAGAAACCCTCACAGAGGGAAACCTTCAGTACTCACTAGCATAAAGGATACGTCATGGATTTCTTAGTATTACTATTCGAAGAAACTCTCTGGGATAAAGCAGGGCTTTCTATGAATTTGCCCCAGCAGCTCAATATCGTTAAGGTATTGTGCGAATTGAGAGATCAATCTTGGGATTGGCCCGCTGCAGTGAAAATGCTTACTCCTAAGCACACTTGGACTGAAAAAGATATGTGGCACATGCGTCCTCAATACGATAATGATTATGAAGTCTTTCAGAAATCATTCCCCGATGCTGATCTTACTAGATTAATTTCTGGCATCTGGGATACATAAAGGAGGAATCGTAGATAATGTTTAATCTATTCCGTAAATGGCGACTGATCCGAAAAGGCGCTGTCATTATAGGTCGAGGCTCAGGCGGTCTTATGCATTCTTTAAGAGTTGGATTACAGAATGTATCTCCTAATATGGCTAAAAGCATAAATAAGGAATCTTGGAAACCATGGTTTCATAAGAATCCTTTAACCCTTATTACAGTTAATCTTCAGGCAGTAGGAGATATACTAATCATCTTTGACGATCCAAAGATAGCTGGGCTCTTTTTTGAAGAGATCATCACTGAGTGGCCAACCTCATACTTAAATTCTTGAAAGGATAACACATGTACTCACGTCTATCTACTAGTAGGATACGGGCACGGAAATTAGCAAGGCGACTCCCAGATAGCCACAGGATAACGCGGCGACTCAAAAGAAAGAAAACACCAACAATTATTGATTCACGCGGCATAGGGGGCTTGTCTTATCCTCTGTATATTATTAAACGTCGTCCAGAGTTTAATACTTACGGTATTCCAGTCCGCGGTTACTTTCACGGCCGTTCTCACCCGGGAGGAGTACAATATAAAGGTGCTTCTAGACCCATTACTTGGAAGGATTCTTAATCAGCAGTTCGTTAGATTCTTACAGCGCGAAACCCAGCTAATATAAGAATGAATCATTTGGTCCGCGACTCGCTGATTCCTCGGGTCCCTCACTTTGAAAAGGATTTCACCTTAAGCATCCTTATTATTAAATTTGATTGTTGATTATTATAGCACTCAAAAAAGGAGAAACAGACATGGAATCCAAATCACAACCAGCCGCAAAGACGGCAACATCAGCCCCGAGCACAACGCCTCCCAAGGCTCCTCGAGCCAAGGCTCGTCCGAGAGCAGCGAAGTCTTCCAAGACAACGCTTGCTCAGGCTCAGGAAGCGGCTCAGATTAATCTTCAATCGCATTCCGCTTCTCTGGACGGGATCACCGGTTTCCTGAGTTCGAAGAAGAATCTCGGGAAGCTGTTCACCCCCTCGCAGATTGCTGCAGGTATGGGCAACGGAATCGGGGACCGCGATGTCCGCAAGACATTGCAGAAAGCAGGTCTTGCCAAGGGTAAACAGCCGGTCATTGAATCCGGCGACCGTTGGTTGCACCTGACCAAAGCAGGTAATCGGAACCAGTACGCAGCCACTGCTGCTGGTACACCCCTCGCTCCTGCTTCTTAAGTGGGGAAGCCTCTGACATTAGCAGAAGCACAGACTCAGTCTAATAACACTGAGCGTCAGCAGGCTTTTAAGGATCTCGGGGTCGAGTATAACACTCGGCCCCTTGTTCCTCCTTCTGAAGATAAGGAATTGCAGGAAATCCTGGCACGGGAATCAGAGTTTGCTCGAGACGAACGGATCTCAGCAGATACACAGAAAATAGACCAGCATCTAGCAGCGATCGATACAGAGATTGATACTCTCATCTATGGACGGGAGATCACAGAGTCGGATGTCTATGCGCTTGGTCTACTTACATTACTCCGGTCTTACTGGCTCGAGAAGATCGAGCTTGGAGATAAGAACCCGCTGGCACAAGATCTACTGAAGTTCCATCACCTCTTAGATAACTAGATAACCAGATTAACCCGAGTTTAGCACCTCGGGTTTTTCTGTGTATTCTTACAGCGTCAGTCATCAGTCAGCGAACTACAGACGACGGAGCGAGCCCAGTGGAGGCCTGTTTCATTTGAAAAAGAATTTCACTCCCATTTCATTTGATTGTAAATTGTATTATGAAAATGGAATTAAATAAAAAGGATAATCATCAACATCATGAGCATTTCAATTAAAACCAAACAGATTATCTTTAAGGATATTCATAACCTTATTGATACTCTCGTTGCTGACGAAGATCCAGCTACGGCCAGAACAAATGAACAACTTAAACATCTTAAGGATCTGAAATCTGAGCTTACACTGGATTCACCTATCATAGATCAATCATGGCAGAGCCTTGTTGAAGCAGTCGAAGAAATGGTTGATGTGAACATAAACGAACGCATAAGGCTAAGCTCATAAAGGATAGGTTACTGCAATGGGGTCAATAGCAGATTGGAACAATGGGTATTATCAAAATCAACCGCAAACCAAAACTGGGCGAAGCCCAAATCGGAAACTCCCTGAGTTCCGAAATACAACACCGCGCAGCTTTGTTGCAACAAGACGTAAGACTCCGCACATTACAACTCAGGTTATCTTCATTAAGAAGGAAGGAAAATTTGTTGATCGAGAAATCTCTAGAGGCGGTGAAAGGTATGGCCACATCGGCGGGTACACTCTCGATCACGAAGTCGACCAAGAGTATTACCAAAAACTTGAAAGGCAAGGAAAGAAACCTTTAATTCGAATCCCTTGTCTCTGCGGATTAAGTCATCCCGGTCAACCCGAAGTAACTCAGGCCCAAATCAACCTCGAAGATAAACGGGCAGTGCAAATGGCTGCTCTCTTAAAAGGATAACTCATGACTACAACACACGGATTTACTCACGAGGCTTACCACACAGGCCGTATTATTAATCGGGTCGCTGAGAATTATAATCACGACATGGTGTTGCAGTTCAGTCCTATTAATGGTCACTTTAATGACGAGGACACTGAGCCCGACCGTATTGATCAGAGCATGGTAACCCGACTAGATTTCCTTTTTCTAGCAGGAGCCGAGATCGTATTGGAAACTGACATTGGCTATGACGACGACGGCGGGAATTGTTACCAGGCGTATATCATTAAACCCGAACATAAAGCAGAATACGACAAGCATTATTTCCATTCACTTGAGGACGAGAACATGGCTAATTCTTCTCTCGTTGCTTTCACTTATATATTGGCACACCCCGACCACTTTATCTCTGTCTGGGCAGGTCCGTATTAAAACCCGATAAAACCCGGTAAATCATTGTTTCCCAAGGGGGGCTGGTCTTACAGGCTGGCCTCTCTTTTCCCTGAGTACTCCTGTCGTCGTATCTGCTAGAGATAACCTCGCGCCAGTACGCTCGCTTGCTATTACTTTGCTATTACTTTGCTAATGCTTTGCTATTACTTTGCTAATGCTTTACTTATACTCCCGATATTCTTACAGCGTTAAGCCTTGTAGCCTGTAAGCTCCTATCTAGCAGACGTCAGACGGCAGCCCCTCGTACGCTAGTACCTGATATTAATAAGACATTACCAAGCGAGCCCCTCGGGAAAGGAACGAAGCGTTCGAAGTAATTGAAGAAAAGGTTTGACCTTGCAAGGTGATAGTAGTAATTTCAAGCAAGGTCAAAGGGAAATGGCCGAAATAAACAAAAGGGAAACGCAATGTCTAAATCAACAAACAAACCGAACCAACCGAAACCCTTAACCCTTGAAGAAATGCAAGCCAAGCGGAAAGGTGAAGTTTCAGGCACTAAACTTAGTGGCCTGTATTCTGCCATGACTGATTTTCTCGCTGAGAATATCGGAAAGGTATTTGATTCAACGGAATTGGGCGCGGCATTCGGTCAGCCTAAATCCGATACTCGCCATGCTTTCCAGCGGGTCGGCAAGTTGTCAGCCGACAATCTGGCAGTAGTGGCTCACCCCTCAAACCCAAAAATCTGGATACACTTAGTTAAGTTATCCGGCAATGGGCGCAATCGAAATGGCTATACAGCGACAAAGGCGGGCGATGCCCCTAAGACCTAGCCAGTAGCCGTAGAATCTCGAAAGAATACCCTAGCCTAAATTGGCTAGGGTATTTTTATTTACAGCCGTAGATTGCAACCTAGCCCATCCTAAGCGATTACCCTCGACAAACAAATACCATGCCACACAACTTTTGGCATGATAATTGCCCCTGTCAATGGGCAACTACGAACCACTGGAAAATACGACTCTACGCAGTGTATTATATTAGTGCCCTGTAACTGATCCTAAGCCTTACTTTTCATAGCTCTGTGAGCTTCAAAAAATTCTCTACAGAATTTAAAAAGCCCTGTAAACTGTAATACATTTTTATAATACATGAAATAACGTCCTAAATCCTGATAAAATCTGGACAATGTTTCAGTCTGTAAGCGTGGGCTGCTTTTCTAGCTGGAATAAGTCGCTGACTAGATCACAGGGTACGGGACAGTATGGGAAACAGGAAAGTGTTCAGCAATCAACTGATAACAATGGAATAAGTAAGCTACGGTCCTTTTACCAATAGCTTAAGCCATGTAAACTGCATAGGGTTTATTAAGTAAAGTTCCCCGTCAACTCTAAAGATCCACTCGTTGTCTTCTGGATTAGCTCCAGGGATTTTTACTACAACAACATCTTTCAATTCGTGTTTGAAATTGAAATGGATTAGTACTGTGTCACCGATTTCAATATCATTTGCATTTGGCATCTGGTTTCTCCTTCTAGCAAATCTAGAGGAGCGGGAATACAGGAGCAAGGAAATCTCGCGAGGAGTGCGGGAGTCAGTGATTGTTTATATTGTAGTTAGCTGGTAAAGCCGCGCGCTAACAGGCCCCATTTCTGAGGCCTGCTAAACAACTAATTATCTTACGGGAGGGGCACGGGGGTTTTCTTAGAGCTCCCCTCTTTCATCAGATAATTAGGAGGCGGTTTAGGCGGCGGTGGTCTATGATCATGTCCAGTCTCCTGGGACCTATTAGGTGGTCTCTTGAGGTGAATCTTGTCATAGACTTTCTGTGCTGCTTCTTGAGTACTAGAAGCACAGAGTCTACAGACTTCAACTATAGGCCCTTGCGTTCGTACGAATACAGAGTAATAAGGTTCTCTTCTAAACTCCGTATTACATACATAACACCTCAACCAAGCAAGCCAAGTACCGCTATGAGAGAAAGTCTCAAGAGCGGGCTTGGGCTGAGCTACCCGTCTCATAGCTCATTATTGATATTGACTTCAACATCTTCTGCTATAAGCTCCTGGATAGCTTCCAGAGTTACCTTGGCACCCAACGGTGGAAAGAGTACACCCGTTGCTGCTACAACTTGGAACTCTCTATGTTTCCAAGTCTCTTGGTCTCTGATTACAAAGCCCTCTTCATTTAACTGCTTAACCCACAGTCTCTTTTTTATCTTACTCATGGCATCTCCTTGTTATTTTTCGTGTGCCATTGTTAGACAGAGTTGTCTAATTATTGTTCCTAGTAATAAGCTAGCGGAGTATCTTCCGGTGATCTATCAATTTGTATCGAATGGTTTTCTACTTTAGTAATCGTAGCCTCGAATACCTCAATGTTCTTTTTGAACCATGTCCAGGGTTTGTACCAGAAACGAAATCTCTTATAGCGGGATACTCTGATGATCTCTCCAACTGTTAGCTGCCCGCCAAAAGGGTGAGAATAAGTTATTTTATCGTTCATGACATCCACGTTGCTCCAGTATAACCTAGTTTTTTCTTATCCCAATCAAACTTAAGCACCATACTGTTCCCGCTTAAGAGTGCTGGACGGATTTGATGGATAATAGGAGTCGGGTCCCAAATGCCTTGAATCATTTCTCCAGTCTGCGTATTAAATTTCTGATCAACCATTCGACCAGGGGTTACATGCCAGTCAATAGGTACTCCTGTATCTGGGTGGAACTTAGGTAATTGAGCCTGAATCTCTTTCCACCGTTTTCTCTGAGCCCACCAACCAGGTTCTTCATCTACAAAGGAGCTGGCCCTAATCTTCTCTGCTAATTCTGTGTCGGTCTAGCCTTCTTCTATTGTATCAAACTCTGGAAATGTGTCATCGCTCATATTAAATCCCAAATCCTTTCTTCACGTTTTATCCGACGCTTCTCGTTACCTTCTGCAGACTTCATTGCAATCTTAGCCCCACTCAGTGTACTGTGCTCTGTATGTCTCTTGTTAATGGGGTTCCAGGTCTTTCCATCATCATAGCTATAAACCACCCGCCATAAGTCTGCATTATCGGCTTTTTGAATATTAAATATCATATTATGTTATCT
>SDBT01016133.1_pt1 | contig 11844 bp, 16 predicted proteins | sample 2277101 | NCBI WGS metagenome assembly SDBT01 (sample SAMN10404973, study PRJNA504765) | marine sediment metagenome | isolation source: marine sediment core GS10_PC15, 103 cmbsf | place: Arctic Ocean: Southern Knipovich Ridge | collected 2010
TTGGTAGCAATTTGATTAATTGTTCCGTGTATTCGACCATTGTGAATATGTTTCTTCTGCATTGCCTCTATAAAGGTTGACTGTAAGATTTTATTTTCCCTATAGAGGAGTGTTAATTGGGAAATAGGGTCATTATGGTAATAAGTCTTTAGCATCAACTTATTCATAATGGGTTTTCCAGTTATCCGGTTATGCCGAATACCCCATCCTCTACTTTCAAGTACCGCCGCCACTTGCATGGATGATCCTGGATTAAATCCCATACCATAAGCTATGTTCTTGTAGTAGTTCACCTCTTTTGTAATTCTAATCTTATGTTGTTCCAACCGATCTTCATCAATGGCCATACCACGGTTTTCCATATCCATAAGTATGGGCATTAATTCCATTTCTTGCAGGAAAGCTTTGGCAGGTATCTCAGGAAGTATTTTTTCCCAGACTTTATAGGTGTAGAGAGTATCGTAGGAACACTTTAAGGCCACCTTATCTTCAGGAATATCTGTCATCTTGAGTTGGCTCTTACCCTTCTTCCCTAGAAGGTCTTCAATTGTAGTCAGTGTAATTCCGAATAATTCAAGGACTAAGGAATATAATGCGGGGGCATAACCTAGAAGTTGGGCGGCTATAATGGTATCCATAACCCAATTAACCGGGTGGCCCAGTTCTTCTAGGATTCGGATATCAAAGTGACCGTTGTGGAAAATCTTCATTATCCCGGGATTTTCCAATAAATGCCAGGGGATTTGTGGTGAATCTGCCTTAAAGTAGAATGATTCTTTTGAGTTCGGGGAGAACCCAATACCAATCATGGTGGTATCATCTAGGCTTACAGTTTCTATGTCAACAGCTATTGCGGAGCCAGGTTGAAGATCCCAGAGTTGGTATATAAGTTCAGGTGCAGGGGTTTGTGGACCAAAGTAACTCCAATTGAAATTAGGCACCCACTAAACCTCCTGAGACTTGACAAGGACTATAACATCCTCGTAGTCAATGTTTAATTCTATGTTAATATTCCCCTTCTCGGCCCTATCTTTCCTAGCTTTGATCTGGAAAACTTTAGGGTCAGTATAGCGTTGGTGCCAGTCCTCAAATATGAATCCTGACTGTAAAGCCATGACCAGGTTATCCTTTGAGCAGTAAACTCTTCTCCCTTGCTTTACATAGTCTTTGACCACTATGATCATTCGAGACCCTATTAATAAACACCGATTACAAATGGTATAAATTTCCCGCATGGCATTGAGGTAAAGAGGATAATTGCTAATCTGCCCAACATTGGCGTCCTGTTCATCATAGCCGATGTTGATATGTTTTTCCTTGTGAAAGTCGGTTTGTTTGGTTACCTTCCATAGGTCTCCATAAGGTGGAGAGAAAATAATGCTATTCGGTTGAGCATAAAGTCCCCATGCGGGGTTAGGGGCGGGAAGAACCCTTCGACAATCACCATGGGCCACGATTGAGTCGGCATTTATTCCAAGTGTTTCATCCAGTTTTTGAAGATTTAGGTATTGAATATCCACAAAATCTTCGCTGATTTCCACGGCCATGGTATTCCTCCCCATAGTCGCAGCGAAGTGTACTGTTCCCACCCCACTCATAGGGTCTAGGATCCAGTCCCCGGGGTTAGTGTACTTTTCTACTAACCATTGATATGTTTGAATTTCTAACTTTGCCTGGTGTTGATTACTTTCCCGGGCAAAGTATTTGTAGCGTAGGATATCACGGGGAAAATTTAGAATTTCGCCCATTATAGTCCTTTCCTCTGTTTATGTGATCTTCCAGTAATTCCATCACAAGCATGGCATCCGCATCTTTGGATATAGGCATGACACCTTCTGCAATGAACCTCAAAGCCATGACAACCAGGAGAGCTACAAAGCCAACCTGTATAATAGTCTGTGAAGTCATGGGAACACATACCAACACGTTGCCACCAGAGTTCTCTGAGTTTTTCTATGGTTGTGCCCACTTAACTCCTCCCAATCCCTTTCTTGAGCAGGTTAAATGCTACCTTCCCTAACGGCCATTTCCCATCCCCTTCTTGTGCGAGGAAAGCCCTATAAGGAGTACCATAAGCCTCCACAACCTTCTTAGCTGAAATCTCACCCATCCTAGCCCCCGATACACCCATAAGAGTTTCCACATATGGGTCGGGTTCCCAGAGAATGGGCTTTGTTTTAACGTACCTTTCCAAGGTCTTGTGTTCCTTCTTAAAAGAATTATATACAAAAGCTGAGATTGCGAGACAGAGTGAGGGGAGATCAGGAGTTTGATACACAGTAATTCCCATCTTATCCAATCGCCATAGGTAAGCCTGGAGTTCCTCCCATGAATGACCAAACTCAATAGGTGTATACTTTTTGGTCTTAGGATTATACCTACCCTTCTTTTGAAATGTATCGCCGGTCTTACTGCGTTCCCAAACATAGCAAGCCCTTTTACCTGGAACAGGCGTTGCAAACCCGTTGTAGACAAGGCCCACCTCGTCGGCGTGTTGGGTGTGTTTTCTAAGTTGGTCATCCAGACGACCCCCCATTTCAGCTAGAACCTGTTGCATATCTTTATGCTCTAAGCTTACCCAGTGACCGCAATTCCAAACAATATCCCCCATTCCTGTAGGGACAAGGTTAATCCGAGTCACAGTCAAAGTCTGGGATAGGAGTTTCTCCATATCAGGGCTTTCAAAGATGTCCAGGAAAATTGCTGGATGGGCCGGAATGACCATTAGTTATTTTCCCTTTCCAATTGGTTGGTGGCTATTACAAGACCATATCGGCAATGTGCGGCCAAGACTTCCCCAAAAACTTTCGCGGTAACGTGTTGACCATTATGGAGTTCGGGGAATAATTGCATAACCTGGGTATTCATATCCACCATGTTACCTTCGTAGATAATAAACACTAACTACTCCCCGCCTCCGCAAGTCTTTCGGCAATTATCTTTGACAGGACCGATTCATAGGTAGGATTAGTAATTATCTCCCCCTCCGCCGCGAGGGTAAGTCCACAAGTTTCAAGGCGCAGACTAGGCGTAGGCGGACCATCACTGGACCGGGCTATGTATGTTTGGCCAATTACATCCACGATAGCACCAATTCTATTCCATCCTTCCCAGGTATACCCTACTTGAATCTTCTCCGTTGTCAAGGAGTTACCCTTTTGAACATCTTCGTATTTCCCCGCCATGTGATGTTCGATTACCAAGTTCTTTCCCCAAGCTTTAGGCATTGTTAATAAAGCCCGCATTTCGGTATTAGGTTTGTTGTATTCAAATTGACCAAGAGTTTGCCTACTTTGGTTTTCGGTCTGTACCCTTTCCAAATGTGCGGAGCGGGATAACAACCAAAGGACACTTCCGGTGTCATAGTTGATGGTCTTGACATTTGGGTGGTAGCAGGCTACGTAGACATCCTGAATCATTTTATTCCAGAGGAGTAAGCTCTCAGGGTTTCGTTGTCCTGGGAACACAATGGGCATCTGGTATGGAACAACTATGATTTCCGCCCCGGAGTCTAGGTGGATGTTGGTTAATTCTTCCCCGAGCTTTAGTTCTAATATCCTATACTGAGTAAACCTTTGCCTAGCCCGATGAAATCCTCGGTCCAGATCAAGTAAGACTAGAGGCTTAGGAAAGGTTAATCCTAATGTAGTCTTGCAGGTTTTAATATCGCCCCATGTTGCTAACTGGAAGGTATCTACCCCCCAAAGTTCTCCCTGTAGTTGTTGTAACATTTACCTTCTCCAATGGATTGGGAACATGGGGATTAAACATAGGTAATAATCCCTATCGTTGAATAAGGATTGTGGGTCTAATGGGCCTATGTATAAACCAATCCATATATCCCGAGGTGTAAATTTTATACCCATAATTACCGTAGTAGTGCGTATAGGAAAGCTAATGCGGTAAAAATTGGAAGTACCATTAGAAATTTCACAATAACACTCATTTAGTTTACCACCTCTATGTGACGATATTTTGCTGATCAGGTAATACCTTTTGTGCCTTTTTAATCAATTCCACATGACCCTTAGGGCAATTCTTGGCCACCTCACAGTAGTCCTGGCATCTTCGCCCTCCCCAAGATTCACCGTCATTACAAACCTGGGGAGCAACCCGTAAATCCATTGCTTGGACCAATGCCAACCGCTTTCTTTCAAAGTAACTTTCCACTTGGAAGTCTTCCATCAACGGTATATCTATTAGATAAATGGTATCTGAAACCCCCCGAGAAATCGCAGCTTGTAGTCCCCCATCCCTTACAGTGACCTGCACCTGTATCCGGCTAATTGGATAACCTCGGGATTCCAATAAAACCCTGTAGTGATTCAACTGTAATTTTTCGTCGTCCATGTCCCCAAGTTCCAGGTTAATCTTGAACCCGGTTATCCTTTTAGGGGTCCCTGCCTTTCCCCATTTACCAGATGTTTTATAGACCTCCGTAGCCGACATGGTTTGTATCTTCTCAATTCCCAACATCTTGGCAACCCGGTAGCTGCCGTAGGTCTTGTAGTCGGTGAGAATGTGGTATCCTGGTCTGTTCTCGTCAACCTCCAGGACATCTGGAGTACCTGGAACCATTGCATCCCTTTGAGGAGCTTCGGCTAGAACCGCTGCGCCACCAGTAGCCGCTGCTGCCAGCTTTTCGTGGTGGTCATTGCCAAGCAAAGCGAAGGATCTGCTTTTAGGATCAATGGCGTAGGCCGTGGTGGCTCGGAGATATTCTAACATAGTACCATTCATTAGTCGAGTGGTACTGGGATGTCCGTCCCAAGGTCTTTCTGATGTGGCGATCTTAATTAATGTCGGGAGAGTTAAGCATCGCCGGGACATTCGACATTGATTAAGGCATTGACCAATATCAATCTCTTGCCCATCGGGGCATATAAACTGAGCTAACGGCATAAATCCTCCTTAGTCCTTGCTAGTTCCAAGGCCTCGGTACTTTCTGGTGATTCCACCTGATTTCCCACTACCTTAGTACACCCCGGCCGTAATTGGCACTTCGTTCAAACCCCCAAGCCTCTGTTGCTTAGTCAAGCCTGAACCCGCTGCGTCTTATTTCTTTCGCCACCTAGCAAGGCTTTACATTATTTGTAGGGAATTGAATGCGCTGCTAGAACGGTGCCCTGGGATTGGGTTCTGTATCCTCGGTCATCGCTTCATTGGCGGATAACTCCTCAGTGTATGGCCCGTCCTCCGCATCGCGGTCCAGTTGTTCCAGGGTCTGTGCCGCATCTATCAGGGTCTCGGCGACGTTCCGGAGAATTCGCGGGCATGGTACGGGGGGGTTCCCCGAAGTTGCTGACGGCGCATACCGTCGAAGCTTATCTAGGCATCCTTCCATTGCTTGTGCTATGTCCTCATGTACGGTCATTGTGTATTCCTCCTATATTTTGAGTGCAAAGGGCCGAATGCCATAGCCACCCGGATTACAGGTCTGCCAGCCACACCGGACGGGGGAGAACCGAGGAGGTTAGCAACTCCTCAGCAGACTTTCCCGGCAGAGCAACCCGGCCCCTTGCATGATGGGTCTCCCTAGGCATTATAGATTTTGACTCCTTTGAATGGATTATGATTCAACCGATCCTGGTTTATAATCCAAGGAAGTCGTTGAAACCGGAATTTACTTATTCCTAATACCTTTGCCTGGGATTTATTCCCGGCTGTCACCGTTACTGTATCCCTTTCGTACTCTCCAGTATAAATTCCTGGATAAAGTTCGGCAAGTTTATTAGAAACCCAATAATCTGGGTATACCACACAATACTTATTCATTCACAAAACACCACAACACAGGATGGGAATGGTGCGCCATCTTTATAGTTGCTAAATTTTAACCTCCCTTTGATAAATCTTATTTCCCCAGCCCTCATTACATAGTCGTGCCACCACCGAGTGTCGGTCCGGGACGGGAGTAGCATCACAACTAAGGCACCTTCTTGCCCAGACTCATAACCTTTCTTGATCCAAGGCTCGATGATGTTCCGTCCATAAGGTGGATTAACAAAAACTTTTCCTTCCCAAGGGATTTGTAGCCCATCGTTTGTGCGGTGAATTGGGCATGGGTCAAGATCAAATCCTGAGAATTCCTCTTCCAATTCGGCATAGACCGCGGCAGGAGTTTGCCACTCCGGTGTCATGCTGGAGAACATTACACGATTAAAACTCATTGTGCATCAACACGGGAATGGTAAAGGTCGTAAAAATACGCATCAGCTGTCGCCTTCTCACGGGCTTTAGTTTCGTCCGACCTATGCGTATCATAGTAATGCATCCCTAAGAACCTACGAGCCACAGGTTCGTGACAAATAAAGCATAACCGCATATCCACACTAAGGCTCAACGATTCTTCTCCTTAGTTCCCCTTCAGCCTCGTCTCGATCTATGTGTGGTAAAGCTTCCGTTGCTTTGGTATCCCATGGAAATTTGTGATAGCTGTAATAGCGGGAAGGTCTCCTTGGTTCATCCAGGTCGGCTATTAATTCCACTTCTTCCCACCGTTGCCTTTTTCGTCCTCTGCCCTTTGACCTGCTAACAAAATAATGGTAATTAAATCGTAGCTTAATGGGATCATGCTGTGCTAACTCTACCCTAACCTCGGCATCTATCTCCCTTTCCCAATCGTTCATCGGTATTCGCACTTCCCACAGACTCGACAGGTGAGTATCCACACCTTCTTGATGCGATCAATTATGAAATATTGCCAACCACTTATACCACATTTACTACAAAGCACCGCAACCACAATTGCAAAGATGATAACCTGTTCTTGGAGTGAATATGTGTTGGTAAATAAATATGTACTGGTGTAGGCATTGCCCACATTGAAGTACAAGGTATATCATAAATCTATCCCTGGGTAGAGGGAGTCCAGCTGGGCGGCGGGTGAGATCAAGGGGATGACGATCCCAAAGTATCTCATTTTACTCTCTCTACCCAAGGCTATTATTCCCAGACCACTGCTAAGGAATCGGGATGGGCCTTTGGCCCTTGAGCGTCCTCTCCCCCTACCTTAGTGGTGGCACGCTTCCCCAAACGGTTAACTGCTTCGTACTGGCTAGGCAAAAGCCATTCGGCTAAGGTACCCAGCATTCCTTCAGGGGTCTCACGCCACACTTGTTGCAGTATACCCATCGCGTTGTGTCCTCCGGTCAGTGTTCTCCACATTGAAGATCCTTTACCGTGTAGTTTCTGGACACCTCAGTGGTCTCTTGGTTATAGTACCACTACCGAGTAGGTGCCATCGGCATTCTCGATAGCAACACCCTGTTGTTTGAGGCTTTCGACGTAGGTTTGCATTAGGATGGACTGGGATAACGTCGGGTTAGCCCGAATTGCCTCACTCTGCATGGCCTCCCGGTAGAAGTCTGAAAGGGTTTTTCCATGCAGGAGTTGTTTAGCCACTGTCTCCGCCCCACTTCCATCGGGAGGTCCTACTGGAGCAACTAGGATGGCCGGGGCCACTATGGCAACCGGAGGTGCCGGGACAATCGGAGTTGGAATTGGAGCCGCTACCGGAACGACTGGGGCGACTGGAACTGGAGGTATTGGAGCAGGTTGGGTCGCTACTGGGACCATTGCCGGAGGTGGTTGTGGGGCCATGGGAGTAGGAATCTGGGGCACCATTGGTGGGGGCATTGCCAGAGTTCCATTAGGGTTTGGTGCTGTAACCAGAGCCCCAGCGGGATTCACCTGGGCATAGATACTCGCCACTTGCTGTCCGGGTTGTACCAGGGATACCATTTCCCAGTAAGAACCCACGGCGGGGACGCCTTGACGGTCAACGAAGAAGGTGTAGTTGTCATGGCGAACGCAATGGATAGTTTGGCCGATCAGACCGTCGATGTCCAAAGCCTCCATGCTAACACCAAAAGATGTGGCCACCGATTCCCCGAATTTTCCCCAGCCACTGTTTTGGGATTCGGAGTATCGGATGGATAGGTCTAACTCGGCGTAAGGGTAAGGGGTATCTGAATGGAGTATTTGGGCCTGCTGAATTTTGAAGACCACCTGTTGACCAAACTGGTTCGTTGCCAGGCCCCAACTTCCCACTTGGCCTACAAACTCGGCAACAGGGGTGGCACCACCTCCTGTAAGTCCTCTCCATGAGGGTTTCTGCATGGGCTGAATACCTGGTTGTGCTTGTGGTTGCACCATAGTGTCTCTCTCCTGATGAATTTGGTTTATGGTCATTTGATTTGCCAACACATTGATCCTCTGAATGGTTCTCCTTACAGCATTGTGTCTATCCTCAGCCTCCTTAATCGCAAAACTTTCCCCTATAAGTTGGGACATTACCTTGATTTCTTCCTCTGCATAGTCGATGTTAATAACAGAGGAATAATTTACCGATTCACCATTTTTTACCCCCTCTCCTCCATATAGTTGTCGAAAAACCTCAGCTTGACCCATCTGTCGAGGTTTTAATTGCAACTTAAACGTGATATCTTGTTGTTGACTCATTATCTAGACTATCACTGATTCTTGTTAACGGTAATAATACTTATACAGTGTAGATCAGTTAGTCACTCACCGTCTGTAATTGTTCTGTGTTATCACTGTTAACGAGTTCATCCGTGACCACCTGATTAAAGGTGTAACCACCGATCCTTCGACTTAACGATTCGATATCATATTGGAGGTATTTTGGTGGGACTCCACCCAGTTTTTCTAGCTTACCCTTTAATTCCCTAAACCGATGGATAAAGTTTCCAAACTTTTGGATGTCATCCCAATCCAATTCGTTGGGTGACGTTTGCAGGTTGAGTCGGGGCATGTAGTAACGGAAGAGTTCGGCCATACGGGTTAGTATAGCACGGCGTTTTTTCTTGTCATCATCGGAAATATCGAGTGGAGGGTAGCCACCACCAGACCGACGTTTCGGTGGGGCAAAAAATTCAGGGTCCTCCAACCTTTTTTGGTAGCAAGGAACATGATAATGTAATCGGAGATATACTGGATTAGCGTTGGCGGATTTTGGCCTTATCTTTATGGTATCATCCAATCGTTGTGAACCGGGTTGGATGTTGTCCTTACAGATTTGGCAGGTGGTGGTCCGTTCCGCTATGACTGCTCGCATTGTTGTGTTAACCTCAAGTTCTAGTTGAATCTATACAACAGTATAACACATTCGGTCACTGATGTCAACCCCTTAGGTTTGACTATTTAACCTAGGCTCATATCACACTTATTTTACTGAACCAAAGAGTCGGACGGTCAAGTTTAATGGTTATAGGATTGAGGAGGAAACTAGCATGGCGAAGTTCAAAATCAATGGTGCGGTAATCGGATGTAATGTCCCCCGTAACTCGCATTATGCTATCGGCCCATTGTTCATAAAGTGGGCCTCTAAGTTCGGAGCCTCCCATATCAATGAGTTGGCCAGCGGGATTTGTACGGGGTTTCCTAGAATGATGAATGACGATGACACATAGGTGGTAAGCGGTGATAAGATAGTCGAGGAAACTGAGGAATTTACTAATCGACTCCTCAGCTTGGGTAACCAGGAATTTATACGCGGGATCGATCATTAATATTTTGGGTTGCCTTTTAGCAATTTCTTTCTCCAAGTCCTTCATATCGCTGTCCCGGTCCAGCTTCATGTTAAATTCCGAACTTAGGAATAAATGTTGAGGAGGAATTTTGTATTGGGACGCCATCTTCATTAATCTACCTTTGAAAGGAATTTTAGAAATCTCCCCCTGAACATAGAGGACTTTGGAAGGTTCTAGATTATAGCCAAGCCAAGGGATGCCTATAGTAAAGCAAATTGCAAGTTGTTGGGCAAGAAGGCTTTTGAAGGTCTTCGGGGCACCGAATAAGACTCCTTTGGTTTCTTCTAGGAGTATTTCGGAACCTATAATTGAACGGGGGGGGTTTGGATTCCAGAGCAACATATCTTCATAGGTTTGGATGTCCAAGGATGACTCCTATTGCTAATTTTCAACCCAAAGGGAAAACATAATTCGAGGTATAAGGTTATAGGGACATTTGCCAGGCTTTAAGGACTTCCTTAATAAGGGTTGGGAAGGCAGAGATCGTTTTTAATGCGATGGTTTGGACATTGGCATGAGGGGCAAAAGTCCTTCTAGTAGGGTATTCGACGTTGATAATCCGGGTATCAGGATAATTCTTCTCGATTAAGGCGAAGGTGTCATCCAGGTCGGGACCTACATTAGCTCCTCCATCAGAGAAGTGGATTAGTAGAGATTTAGGGAATCGCTTAATTGCGGCTAATATAGCTGGACCGCTGGGGGTCTCTCCGCAAGGTTGAATCTGGGTCATAGGGCTTTTCTTTATCGATTGGACTTCAATGTGAATACCGCTAAGTCCTCCTTCATATGAAATTACTGTGGTATCTGGAAGAGAATGTCGGAGAGCCTTGACCGCTTCGTAGATGGCTTCCCCTTTACCATTCATACTTCCTGATGCATCCACAACACATACGAGGTCGAGGGTTTGACGGTCCCGTTGCTTTCGTAGTTTGAACACATCATCCGAGTCTTGTATTTTATGTAACCGGGTGGGATCCAGCTTACCATGACGTTCACTTCGGAAGGTTTGATGGCCTATTTTATTCTTGAGTTGTCGGAGCCAGATTAGTTCCCGGGCAAGTTGTTCATCGAAGGTTGGGTCTATGGGGTTTTTTGACTTAGACCATATTATTTGTGCATCGCCATGGCGGGATTGTGAAATTAGCTTTGGATCAAATTCATTATATTCGTCTCGGATTTCCTGACTAATATCCTCCATCTCGGATTGTAGTGCTTCCTCGATATCGTGTTGGAGTTGTGTACTTATATGGGTTTCACCGTGAAGAGGGGTAAGGGAAAGGTTCTGGGTACTGGTAGTTATGGAATTATCAATTAATTGAGGGGAATTTCCAGTTCCTGATTTATCGGATTCTTCCCCTGACTTCTCACCATCCTCGTTATTATCTTCTTCCTCGTCCTCCTTCTCCTCCCCATCATCCTTTTCCTTATTTCCGCCATTATCTTCTTCCTCGTCCTCCTCTTCCGGTGTTCCAACTCCTTGTGACTTATCCGGTGGAGACTCTTGTCCTAAATCTTTAGGGGTTTGAGGGTTCTCAGGGTTCCTAGGAGGGGAAGTTGTTCCTTTAAGTCTATCCTCAATCTCCGCCCGTTGCATTATGTTGTTAATATCCTGGGCAGCTTTGTTATAATATTCTACCCGTTGTAAAGGGGTTAATTCCCACCCAGCAAGGGTTTGTTGGAGGACATTAAATATAGCAAGGCAATCCAGAATACGGGAAGGAATACCATCAGGGGGTATTATGCCATACATTCCTGTTGCTGACCACGCGGTGACAGGATCAGACCAATCGGGATGCTTATCAGCCACGTTACCTCTATAGGCAAGACGGGCTTTGTAAATGTATTTATAGAGAAGGTCTGACTTTCGTCGAGCCGCGTTATCGACATATATTTCTTCCCCTACTATGGCAATTTTATTTGCAGTTTCCTTAGCTCTTAGGTTAACTCCCTGCGTCCCATGATATGAACTCCTCTTTAAGCCTTCCCGAACAACCTCACTACCGGTCTGGTTGTGGAAGGCCTCGTGGATACCGTGGGCCACGAGGACATCAAAGTCGTGTGGGGGAATGGGGAACTTCTGAGATTGTAAGGCAAAGCGGGGGTCTATACGGATAATTTTCTCGGTATCATTGTAGAAGCTTTGGTCCTCTTGGGTATTAAAGCTTACTCCGAGGGTGTCGTTGGAGATGGTTCCGATGATTTTGTTTAAGGCGCGGAGACAGTTGGCCAACTCGATGACCTGTATTTGGGAGGTATTTATTCTCCAAGAATCGGAGAGGATGGGTTGGTC
>SDBT01016134.1_pt1 | contig 11844 bp, 35 predicted proteins | sample 2277101 | NCBI WGS metagenome assembly SDBT01 (sample SAMN10404973, study PRJNA504765) | marine sediment metagenome | isolation source: marine sediment core GS10_PC15, 103 cmbsf | place: Arctic Ocean: Southern Knipovich Ridge | collected 2010
GGGTATAGATATAAACGGTTTTATAAGCTATACTTGGTGTATAGATAGGGAACGAAGTGATTAAAATAACAAAAATCTGGTCTTTGATAATTAAAATCTGGATGCAAATAAGTATTGTGTGATACAATGACTGCCTTGAGCGTGTCAGGTAGAGGTAAAATTAAAGACACACAATCTACATAATAGCCAGATAATAAATTGCTGGAGTTTTGAGCCCGTCTTGTGAGTAATGTGAGTAAATTGTGTTTACAATAACTTAACAGGGGGGTTTATAATGAAAATTACAACGGTCACACAGGAAAATGTGAAAGAATACACACCAATGAGAAAGCATACTGCGTTGCCAATCGGAGATATGCTGGTCAAGTTTATGACTGACCACACAGAAGAGGTAGATGAGGCAATAGAGGCGTCAGATTTAGAAGTGAAATCTTGTGCTGTACCTCTACAGGATATATTGGGCATTGAGTGGTTCAATAATCCTCTTCTAAAGGCAATAAACATACAACTGGACAAGGAAATAGAAGATTATAAGATTGATTTCCTTCGCAAGCCCTTTGAGAATAGCAGGGGTAAAACATATAGTCAGCCCTATGCTATTAGAATTACAGCAAAGGCATAACTGTAGCAGGTAGTATGTAATACACAAGGCAGGCTCAAAAAATCAGCAATCTGATGAAGTGTAATGTAGCACCACATAGAGATGAGGCAAGAATGAGTATAGTGGTTCTCACTCAAAGCAATATATCGGATTACAGCAACGCAAGAGAGAATATAGGTCATTGTAGTGGCAGAAGAAGGAAGTTGTGGATGAGCCAATATTGTAAAAGGTATATGAAGAAAAGTGATTATCAAGGATTTGCTGCTTTGGATTGGAGAGGATTGCTCGCAAGAGCAAAGCCGTTGAGAAGAGTGAAGAAGTTAGTGGGAGTGTGAGATGAATATAACTATATTAAGTGGTTTAGAAGTTGTTAAAAATGAGGATACTACTTTTTGTAAATATGGAACAAATAAAAACAATGAACGGGTGGTATGGTGTGGAGATTGGGTTTTAGGACTATATTTTCCTGACGATAACATTATTATAGTTATGAAACAAAAAACAATCTTTAAAACATTTTTGATAGTATTGCACGAATTGGCTCATTGGGTAATTTTTAAATTAGGTGATTGTAAACTGTTACATAAAAAATGGGATTTACAAAAGATTATATAAAATGGGAGATGATATGAAGATAGATGAAGTATTACAATCAGTATTATTTGTAGTTATAGCATTATCTTGGGGATGGATATTTTTACATATTTGCATTAACAACTACAATTTATCTATACTTATGTAAAGAGGGTGATTTATGGAAGATTTAATGAAGAAATCTGTAAAGAGTATGGAAGTAGAATTAAAAGAATTTGATACAACAGGAAAAACAACACCAGAAGTTTTAGCAGTTAAGTTGGAAGGTGAAAATGCTATATTCTTTAGAGGGATGATGAAAGCTGTTGAGGACAAGGATAAAAAAGAGTTTGTAAAGGAAGTAATAAAAGCTGGAATTGGTATTTATTTGCAAAGATTTCAGACTCAAGTTATATTGGGTATAATTGCAAGAAAAGTAATAAAAAAATAACCTCGTTTGGAGGGTTTTATGGCTAATGATAGATTAGTTCGTGAAACAAAGGTGTATAGAAAGTATTTTCACGGGAAAATACATCTACTGAAAGTAAAGAAGGTGTTGATTGAAAGAAATGGAATATATAGAATAGAAGATGAGATAGATGAGTTTATAGTTGGGGGATAGATATGAAAAGAAATTATAGAGGACAAGTGAAATCTCTGAAACAAAGATTAACTTATCATCAAAAGCAAAAACGATTGCAAAAGATGTATAAAAGAGATGAATAAATGCGTTGTTTGTAAATATATAGGTCAGTGTAATAAGGACAAAAGATTTAGCAAAGATTGTGATATATTTAAACAGACAGAAATATGTCAAGAGTGTAAAAAGAGCGTTGAGTTTGGAAGTGGTAGATTTGTTAATAGGGTTAAAAATCTTGACACAGGTCAACATACTTGCGAAGAATGTGATAATAAATTAAGGGGGTGATTATGACAGATGCTGAAGCAAGAGAAGAAGCATTAAAAGTATTAAAGCAGGTATATAAACAGGAACTAACACCTGAAGCTGCTATGGTCTTATTTGAGAGTATGGCAGAGGAAATACCAAAATAAATCCTCTGATGAGTCTGTGAAATTCAGACGAAACACACTCTATATATGAAAGGATATAGGGTGTCAGGATAACATTAGAAAGGGGGTGATATATAATGTCACAGTCAAAGATTGAGATTAAAAGAAATGGGATATTGGACTGGTTAGAAACAGTAAATGTTGATTTAGATGCATTGAAAGGTATCAGAGAGCCAATCTTACAGGCAGCTTATATCACCAACATCAAATTTATAGTTAATTGTCTCAAGATTGATGTTGGTAGTCTTGTAGATGATGCGTTACTGAGATAAGAAAGGTCTAAATGACAGTTTTACTGCTAGACAAAACTGGACGCAAGAGGTGTAAGTTGCATCCTGTAACTATGAATGACAGAGAAAAAGCAAGATATAGATATATAATGAAAAGAGCTGGATATGTCTTAAAAAAATCTAATGCTCCTGATAGATTACAACCAATAGATATTGGAGTAGATGATGAATAATAGTGAATTAACTATAAAATCTTTTGTTAAAGTAAAACTAAATGGAGAATATGGTCAGATAACTGAAATAGAAATAGACCATCCTCCACGCAGAGGATATCATGTGAGATTATATAAATCATTAAGAATATTCTGGTTCAAAGATTTTGAATTAGAAAAGATTGATTACATTCCAGGAAAATCATAATGACTAAAGTATATATAGTTAAAAATCGTGAGACAGGAAAGATTGTTGGTGTCTTTAAGAGAAAACAAGATGCTATTGAATTGTGGAGAAAGAAATGTGATATATATAAGAGTATGATAGAATATGCATTTAGTATTGAAAAGCATAAGGTAAAAAGATGAAATTATTTATATATTTAATAAGTATATTGGATTATATAGGATGGAATCTTTTGTTTGCTACATCCTATGGAAAAGTAAGTTATAAAAGATGTATTCAGGATGCTATGAAAATGGTGACAAGATGAGAAATTTTATTTGTGGGTGTGGGAAAGTTAAAAGAGATGTTAAAGATGAAGAATTGATAGGAAGAAGTGGGTTTGATAAATATATAAAATGTGAGTGTGAAAGAATAATGAGGGAACTAAAACCAAATGAATAATCCTGAAATTAGTATTCTATTTGAAGATGAAAAGATATTTGATTTAGAAGGAGATGGTTTAGATATATTTGTTGAAAAAACACAAAAAGAATTTGAACAAACATCAATAGGACAAGCATTATTGAAATCTGGCTATAAATGTGATGATTGGGATGTTGATGATTGTCAATTACAGTTATTTTATCACAAAAGGAAAAGATGAGTAGTAATTGGTATAAAGATACATCATTTAATAAAAAAGAAATAGCATTTCATTCTATGTGGTGTAATGGAAAACAACTATGTAGTTTTGTTGAATATAAAATTAGATATTGGTCTAATACAGCCAAGTTAAATTTGATGAAAGGGTTAAAATGAGTAAGAATAAATCAGTATTAAGATATGAATTATTAGAAAAATATCAGAAGTTTGTCTATTCTTCTATTTGGAATTTGAGTAGGAAACAATTAGAAGCTGAACTGGAGAATGTTAGAAGAAAATATGCTTTGAGATTTATACCAGGTGGATTAGGTGAAAAGAAATGAGTAAGTGGGGTAAAAGGTTCAGAAATTCGTTTAAAAGACCTGAAGAATATGATAGGTTATGTTGGGTATATACTCTATTGTTTTTAGATGGGTTGAAGAAAGAGAGAAAAGATGAGAATAGAAATTGATGTAGAAAGAGATAATGACAACACTTACCCAAAAGCAAAATTGATATTGGAAGGTTTGGGTGATACTATTGCTATTAGTTTAGATGATAATAGTCGTATAGTTGAGGTGAGTAGAAAGGAATTAAAAAGTGCATTGGAAATATTATGAGTAAACAAAGATGTTATTGTTGTAGTAGTAAATTAGGTAATTCTGCAACAAGGATACAAAAGGTTCATAGAGAACAGAATGGTAATGTGTTTTTAAAAGTAATTACTTGGAGAATAAAGAAATCAAAATATATATGTAATAACTGTTGGAATGATTATATAAAATTATGAGTAAATCTCTTAAAATAACTTGGGATGAAGTAATTGAATTATTACAAGACCATTATAAAATAAAAAATATAAAATTGATGGTAATAAATATAAGAGATACAGATAATGATTTATTAGGATGGAATACAATAGGTTATATAGAAGGTGAAGTAGATGAGTAAAAAATATGATAATTTAGCAAAACAATTTATTAAATATATAGAACAGAAAACTGAGTTTGAAGGTATAGTGCCTATCTGTTTGAATATAGGTATTTTAATATTTACTATATGGATGATAACGAGTGAAATTAATTGTTCAAGTGATAAAGGAAAACTAAGTAATGAAGGAGAACCATATATTGGTTTTCAATTAAATTATGAATAAAACTATCATAATAACAACGGCAGTATTGATATCAGCATTGGGACTGCATTATTTTAATGCAAAGGCGAATGTCGGTGCGTCAGCACTTAAAAATGGCAAAAGAGCCATCCAACCCACTTTAGTTGATACCAATACTGTCCCTAAAGATTTGTGGAAAGGTTTAATAGCAGAATGTATAGGTGAAGAGAATAGAGAAGAATTAATGTATGCAACAGCGTGTGTAGTGAGAAATAGATTAAATAAAGGTATGTGGCACGGATTAGTAGCAATGGCAAGAGAAGATTTAGATGAATTTGTTACGATAAATGTGGATTATCTAAAAATAACAAAGGGGGTGGATTATGGACTGAAAGCAAAAAACATTATTAAAAGTATAAAAAATGATGCAGCGCATGACGTAACCAATGGGGCAACTCATTATCTATTAGATGGTGAGAAGCCCTATTGGATTGAAGGAATGACAAGAATTTGCAAAATAGGTAAACATACATTTTATAAATAGAGAGAAGGTATATAATGGAAGAAGTATTGAAAGTATTAATGATAACTCCTATAAAAACTTATATAATTATTTTATGGAAGTTTTATGTAGCAGGTTTTATTTGTTGCATACCTCTTTTTATAATAGCAAAATTATATGAGTAAGTTAATTAAATAATATGGGGGATTTATGGAACAAACTGTTGAATCTTTATTAACACACGAAGAGATGGTGACAAAGTTTTGTAATACATTAGAGAATATAGGACACTCTATGCCTAAAGAAGTGGTTCTTATGATTGATAGCAAGAAAAACTTCTTTATGTGTGAAGGTAAATTATGTTTAGCAAAGAAAAAAAACAAGATGAAGTTTAAAGAAGTTTTAATAGGTGGTTTGTTATTATTTTGTGGTATTAAAGAGAAAGAAGATATACATGTTTGGGATGGTATATTTAACTACCATTTCAATAAGCATAAGAAAAGTTGGATAAAATGAAGAAAAAACTTTTAATGATAATATTTTTGGTGATTTTTATAGGAATAAGCAATGCATATAGCTCTTCAGGTGAAAGATTTATTTACAGAATAATTACAGGTGAAGGATTATGGAGTATGGTGGAAATAGGAATGACAAGAAAAGAAGTTATTAAGTGGATTGGTAAAGCACAAGGAACAACCACTTCTGTCAATTCTAAAGGAACTACTGAAGTGTGGCAATATGGAGATTTTGACAGTATAGTTATGTTATATTTATATTTTGAAAATGGTATATTAACTTCTTATCAAATTATAAGTGAGTAATAAATAACGATGAAAGGTAATATGTTCGTAGTTGAAACCTACCAAAGAAAACAAGACCTCAAAACAGAGTATATGTTCTCCCAATTAAGTTTATCAGAAAAATATCTTCATATATTTAATAGTTTACACTATATGTTCTTACCTGAAATTAAGAGAGAGTTTAGAGCATATGTAAGGGGAGATTTTATATGAGTAAAGAAATTATGACAAAAGGTCAATTAGTAGATATGAATAATCGTTTTATAAGGATATTAAATGGTCTCATTGAAGGTTATGAAAAGTTAAAATTAACAAAAAGATATATAACTGTAATAGATGAAGGAAGTGAAGACTATAGTATATATCAGTATGATACTGAAAATGAACTAATAGAAGCAGTTCAAGAGAGAATTGAAGAGTTTGAAGGAGATGACGAATTTTGGGGTATATATGATTTAGCAAATGCACAAGAATTGGAATATAAAGTAAGTGCTACAATATCAGTAAAAGAGGTAATATGAAAGTTATATATGATAAAGATAAACAAAATATACCTATAAAATTATGGTTAGATGATATGGAAGAAAATACAATGGAGCAAGCACTTAATTTAGCAAGATTACCATTTGTATTTAAACATATCGCTATAATGCCAGATAGTCATTTAGGATATGGTATGCCTATAGGTGGAGTAATGGCTACTAAAGGTGTAGTAGTTCCTAACGCTGTAGGTGTCGATATAGGATGTGGTATGTGTGCTGTTAAAACATCTTTAACAACAAAAGATTTAACTCTTGATATATTAAAGAAAATAATGAGTGAAATAAGGAAAGTAGTTCCTGTAGGAAATAATGTAGGTGGAAGGAATAAAGAAAAACAAAGTGGAATGTTAATGCCAGCAGTAGGTATAAATATTGATGAACGAAGACATACTATATATCATCAACAATATGAATCAGCTTTAACTCAAATAGGAACATTAGGTGGGGGTAATCACTTTATTGAAATACAAAAAGATACTGAAGATAGTATATGGATTATGATCCACAGTGGCAGTAGAAACCTTGGATTTAAAGTTGCTAAATACTATAATGATTTAGCAATAAAGATGAATAAAAGGTGGTACAGTTGTGTTCCAAAAGAAGTAGAGTTGGCATTTTTACCTGTAAATACACCAGAATATGAAGAATATATGGCTGAAATGAAATATTGTGTAGATTTTGCTTTAGCAAATAGAAAGCTAATGATGGATAGAATTATTCAAGTTTTTATTAACAAAGGATTGTTTAATAATGACTTTATAGGATTACAAAAAACAAGAGACTCATTTATAAATATAGCTCATAATTATGCTACTATGGAGCATCATTTTGGTATTAATGTATTAGTGCATAGAAAAGGTGCTACTTCTGCAAGAAAAGGAGAGATTGGCATAATTCCTGGCTCACAAGGAAGTAAGAGTTATATAGTTGAAGGTTTAGGTAATGTTGAGAGTTTTATGTCCTGTTCTCACGGAGCTGGAAGAAGAATGGGACGAAAACAAGCACAGAGAGAATTGAATTTTAAAGATGAAGTTCAGAAAATGACTGATAAAGGTATTATTCATAGTATTAGAACAGAAAAAGATTTAGATGAAGCAGCTGGTGCTTATAAAGATATAGATATAGTAATGAAGAACCAAAAAGATTTAGTTAAAATACTTGTAGAATTAACTCCATTAGCTGTAATTAAAGGATAAAATGAAGAAGCAAAGAATGATAATATGTCATCCATATCAAGGCTCAAGAGAGGGGTTGACTCTTTTGGATATTATATTAAAAGCAAAGGGGGAATGTGGAGTTTGTGGAAAGAAGTTTAGATTTTGGGCTAATGCGTGGTCTCATCTAATATATGGTTGTAATAAAAAATATGAAAGATGAAACTATATAGTTGTTATTGGTTTTGGAGAGATTTTAATATGGATAAAGAAAAAAAGGTTATATTAAAAGTATTAGTTGGTAGTCATGCTCACGGATTAGCAGATAAAACTTCAGATAAAGATTATAGAGCTGTTTATGTTTTACCTACCTCTAAAATACTCTCACTTGGATATAAATATAAAGGTAATGATTGGATAGAGGGAGATGAAGATAATACTGCTTATGAAATAGGGCATTTTCTACATCTTGCTGTTCATTGTAACCCTTCTATTTTAGAGGTTTTTAAAGCACCTATAGTAGAGACATCAAAAGATGCAGATATACTTGTAGATGGTATAACATTAAGAGCATTATTTCCTTATGTATGGAACCCAAAACAAGCATTTGATGCTTTTTGTGGATATGGATTTAACCAAAGAAAGAAGATGCTGGATAAGAAAGACAGACGACCAAATAAGTTTGCGGTGGCATATGTAAGAACTCTTGTAAATCTTATAGATTTGTTAGAGAAGGAAACATTTTCTTTAGAAGTGAATTTTCTTAAAGATGAATTGCTTCGTTTTAAAAGAGGTGCATATAGAATAGGTGAAGTTATTGATTTAACAGAACGATTACAAATAATGGCTAAAGACCGTCTTGAAAAATGTAAGCACGAACCTGACATAAATAAGGTAAATAAGTTTCTTGTAGATATAAGGAAAAGATACTGGTAGGGCTTGGCTTAGCAAGGTCGGCACGACTCATGTTGTTTCGTGGGGCAGTTCATGTGAACAGACAAGCTCTACAGTATTAAGAAAGAGGTATTAGTAATGAAAAATTTTGATTTTCCTGCAGACCATAAACCTTATATTGATAAATATTTTTTAAGAGCAAAAGAAATATTAGTCAAAGATGAATTAAATCCAATAGTAAAAGCTCAAGTATTTATTAGAAAAGGTAATTGTAAACTATATGGGATAGATGAAGCAGTGGCCTGTATATATAAATATAATCCTGAACCAACTAATATGGTAATATATGCACTGCAAGAAGGAAGTGAGTTTAAAAATGGTGAATGTTTAATGACTATTGAAGCACCTATACAGAATATAATTGATTTAGAAACAATGTATCTTGGTATATTAAGTGCTGAAACAAGCGAGCAAAATCATGATGGTTTGTTTTCTTTAGAGTGTATAGAAGAAAATATGGAAATTATTGTAGATTTAGTTAAACCAAGACCAGTTAGTTATTTTGGTGCAAGACATTGGAGATATAATATGGATAGAATGATAGCTGGGGCTTGTATGTTAGGTGGAGCAAAGAATTGTTCTACTGATGCTGGAGCAAAAGCGTGGGGTAAAGATTGTGAAGGTATTGGAACTATACCTCACGCATTAGAGTGTATATATCATTGGAAATACGGATTAAAGTTTGCTGTATATATGTCTACTTCAGGATTTAATGAATATATGGATAAATCTATTCCAAGAATAGCATTAGTAGATTATGCTAATAGAGAGATACAAGATAGTTTAAAAGTTGCCCCTCTTGTAAACGGAATAAGAATAGATACTTGTGGAGAGAACTATATGCAAGGTGTAAATCCTTTAGAATATGATAAAGTGTGGGATAAATTAACGAAAAATAGTGCAAGATATTTACAAGGAAAAGGAGTAAGTATTAATGGAGTATATGCAGTTAGAAAAGTATTAAATGATAATGGGTTTGAAAAAGTAAAGATAATTCTATCAAGTGGATTTGGTAATCCAGCTAAAGTGCAAGAATTTTTAGATGCAGAACAATTAATGGATATAAAACTATTTGATAGTTTAGGTGTAGGTGGGGTATATGAATCAAGGATGGCTACTATGGATATTATAGAAGTAGATGGAAAAGAGATACATAAAGTTGGTAGATTACCTAAACCAACAGATAGATTGAGAAGAGTAATATGAAAACTGAAAAAATACAAGAATTATTACTTCTTGCTGAACAAATTGCTACGGAAGCTCACTATGGTCAATTTCGTGATGATAAAAAAACTCAATTTATAGAACATCCTAAAGCTGTAGCTCACTTTTTTTCACCATATCAGTGGGAGGAAAAAGTATTGGCTTGGTTACATGATGTATTAGAAGATACTACAATAACAGAAAAAGATTTAAAAAGAGAAGGTGTTCCAGAATACTTAATAAATATACTTAAAATATTAACCAGAAAATCGGGTGAATTCTATCTTGACTATATAATAAGAATAAGAGATAACTGTTATTCTACGCCAAAAATAATTAAGATAGCAGATTTAACCCATAATATGCAAGACTGTAAAAATAAACATCAATTTGATAAATATTTGTTAGCAAAATATGTATTAGAAATGAAAGGTAAAAGATGATATTAGCATTATCCTTATTGATAGGTCATAGTTTATGTGATACAGCCTTACAATCTGGAACTATGGCTAATGCAAAGAGGCGTAAAGCAGTCATAGACCGAGGATTTGCTCCATGGTGGATGTGGTTAACTCATCATGCTTTAATTCATAGTGGAGTGGTATTATTGGTAACAGGTAGTGTTTTATGTACTATATTAGAGCTTATATCTCATTGGTTAATAGACTTTTTTAAATGTGAAGGAAAATATGGGGCAGAAATAGATCAACTATTACATATTAGTATGAAAATAGTTTATTGTCTAATACTATGGAGGATATGAGAATATAATGTCTTTACAAATAGGAAAATTGTATTTATATAATACTAGTAAAAGTGATAAAAAAATATATAAATTAGTATTGATAACTGATGGTCAATATTATGGTTCTTCTGGAGGAATATCTAACTTTTGGGAGTTTAGCTATATAAATCCCCATTCTGGTATGTTATCAGGAAAAACTGGTTGTGATTATGATAACAGAGATGAAGGGTTTATAGAAATAGATAGTATTCTATACAATATCCAGTTTAATTTAAACACATTTTGGAATAAATATTATTTAAATAATAAAGCACAAATAATTAAAAGAAAGAAGAGTATATAATGGAAGGATTTACATATTGTACTATTTGTGGAACTGTCTATAAAGAAAAAATAATAGATAAACTTCAAGATAAATATTGTAAATTTTGTCATCAAACTTTAATTGGAAGTGGAAATTTAAAATTATTTTGTGGTCATTCTTATTCTGATTTAATTCATGTCAAAAGGAAAATATAATGAAATGTAAGAAATGTAAAGGAACTGGCAGAATACTACCTGACCAACCTTGTATGTATAACTGTGAATTAGGTGGAACTTGTCCAGATACAACTCCATTACATTGTTTTTTATGTGGAACTATTACTTGCAATTGTAGAGTAAAACCAAGCAAAAATAGTTTTTACTCTGAAATAAGTAAAAAGATAATAAAGTTTAAGGAGATATAAAATGAAAATATTAGAAAAATATAATGTTCCTACTGGAGACATTTTAGTGGTTCAAGGAGAAAAAGGTAAGTTAGAAATGCTTTCTTTGGGAGATTATGGTAAAGATATCAATATAAAATGTGATGCAATGGGTCTTACTCGTGATTTAGAACAAGTTAAACATACTAAATTATTACCATTAGAACAAAAATGGGTTATTACTATATCTCCTCAATATGGTTGTTCTATGAATTGTAATTTTTGTGATGTTCCAAAAGTAGGTAGTGGAAAGAATGCAACATTTAATGATTTAATAAAACAAGTGTTAACTGGAATAAAACTACATCCTGAAGTAGAATATACTAAAAGGTTAAATATTCACTTTGCTCGTATGGGTGAACCTACTTTTAATCCTAATGTTTTAGATGCTACTAAATGGTTTAAAACTCATATTGACCCTGAATATCATATTCATCCAGTCATATCTACAATGATGCCTAAACATAATATATGGTTAAAAACTTTCATTCATACTTGGATGAGAATGAAGAATAGATTATTAAAAGGTGAAGCAGGACTACAATTAAGTATAAACTCTACCGATGAAAAAGAAAGAAATAAAATGATT
>SDBT01016135.1_pt1 | contig 11843 bp, 18 predicted proteins | sample 2277101 | NCBI WGS metagenome assembly SDBT01 (sample SAMN10404973, study PRJNA504765) | marine sediment metagenome | isolation source: marine sediment core GS10_PC15, 103 cmbsf | place: Arctic Ocean: Southern Knipovich Ridge | collected 2010
AATAAAGGTATTCAAGTATGGTAGGAGGGCTTATATAAATGTATCCTTTGAAAAAGAGTCCTACGCCAATGGTAATAACCTTAACTACCTAAAGACGCGCAAGTGGTATGCCTGGGTGAAATATATTTGAACTATATCTTTTCATTTGGATTGGTACACTTAATGTATTATTTTTATAGTAGCAAGATTACCGAAAAAGCAACTACAGTAAGGTTTTCGCTAGGATTTTCTCCACCAATTTCTACCTTTAAATCACTTATTTCATTTTCAACTTCAATTAATTCTAACTCTTTTAATATTCTAGCTTTTTTCCTTTCGAGTGAATCAAGGTCAGTTTTAATATCATTTTTTTGCATGATACGTAAGTTTTATATACATTTACACTGTTATAAAAAGCAAGAAGGGTAGCCGGATTTGAACCGACATCTACATTTTATCAGAATGGTGTTTTAACCATTAAACTACATCCCTTCTCGCTCGATTAAAATACAATTAGGGTATCTTCTTTTGTGGGGAGGTTCCCTTTTTGCATTTCTGAATGTACAGAATATAAAAAACCAGTGAGAAGGCGCGGTTTCAGCTTGGCGCATTGACGAATGCAGAGCAGCTATCCGATATGATAGTGAAAGACGCGTCAGACAGAAAAGAGTGAAGGAGAACCGTTCAGAAATGGGCGGTTCTTTTTTTGACACTGTAGACATAAATGCGTAACTTTGTTTTGTTCGTTCATTGACGTTATGATGAAAACATAATTGGACCGGGGTTCGACTCCCCGCTGGTCCACAGTAGGCGGGGAACTGTTCTGGTTTCTCTGTTCCATAAAAACAGAGTGGTGGAGGTGCGGGACAACTCGCCCCAAGTTTAGGGTTGTACCTTAAACAACTCACACGGGCCAGCTTTGGATTTGACATTGTGTTAGTAGGCATAAAAGAGAACAACAGCCATAACAGGCAAATCAATATCTATTTTTAGACCCGCACTCAAGGCAGTAGCGTAGTCTAAAGGAAACAAGGGAGCCTCAATCCCTAGCCCTTTCGGAAACGAGAGGGCTTTTTTTGTGCCTTTCAAATAATACATCACATACATCACATGACCTACTGATCTATTGCTGTAATGTATGTTAAGCTAACTTGTACAAACTTGTATACAAGTAAATACAAGTGCTGTCAAAAAGAAAGTGCCCCCACTGGGCAATGAGGGCACCCCTTAACACACATTTAACTAAACATTGCAGAAAAAATGAAAATAGCTGAAATGTAAAGGTACGGCAAAATGTCCTTCAATGAAAATATTGAGTAGTGTTTGTTTATTCAAATGCGGCCAATTGTTGTCCTGGAAGTAGCTTTTTTGCGAAATACAGTTGCCCCTTCCCTGTAATTTTTGGTGTTTTCTTGATAAATGAGTACCCTGGCTTATTAACTGGAAACTCCTCATATTCAAATAGTCCCATGTCTACATACCTTTGATACGGTTCATTATTCTTATTAAGATACTTTTCTTTGCGCATCAAACTAAACATTCTATTTTGCCCAATATTTAAACCCTGTGTGCATAACACTTTTGCGAATTCCCTCATTAGCATTGACGCTGGGCTTGCCTCAACAGCTTTGGCAAAGGCTACCTGTGGTGCTTGGTCCTTAATGGTTGATCTGGCCAGTTCCAGTTTATCTTCCGCTTCAATCACCATTAGGGCCAGCTCCTTGCGAGAAGGTAGGGCGATGGTCCTGCTCTCTAAATCCTCCCATCTTTTCTGAATCTTTGCTCTAAGAATTGGGTCGTAACCGGACACAAGGAATATTGTTTGAGATTTAGTGAGGAGGTATTCGGGTAACTTACGTCCCGTTGGATCGGTGTATTCACTCAGTCCAAATCTGGACTCAGTACCATATACCTGTAAGTAAGCGGGTTCACAATTCCTTATGTCCCTCATTACATGCTGGTGCTGTTTCCCTGTCAATTCCGCAATCTCCCGACTGCTCATTGTTTGTTGAATGTTGCTCAATCTGTTCATGGCTTGGTTTTTATTTTATTAATGATATCCGATTCAAGATAATATACCCGGCCTCCTAGCATCCGGTATGTGAGAATGCCTTTTTTGTTCCAGTTCCGAAGTGTTTGCTTTGTCACCCCAAGAGCTTCGGATACTTGCGTCATTGACATGAATTGGTTTGCCATAATGTTTATTGTTTTGGGTTATTTTTGGATTATTACTACACAAATATAGATAAATAATTAGATTTTCTAAATAAAGGTCTTATATTTGTCACTCACACGAAACTAAAATATCATAACATGAAACGCTGTCACATCTGCGGTAGAAATTTACATTCCTTGGGTTATGCTAGGCATATGGCCATGCACAGGGCTGAGAGGAAAAGAGAACAGGAGCAACCCAAGCTGGTAGACATGGTGGAGGTTGCGACTAAACTCGCTGGGTATTAATCACTAAAAAACACACGACATGAAAATAATCAGACTATTATCACTGGGCCTAAGAAACTTCAAAGGGCAAAAAGCATTGGATATTAATTTCAATAATAAAGAAACGGATATCCTGGGCGATAATGAAACAGGAAAGACAACCGTAATGGATGCCTTTTTGTTTCTACTCTTCGGTAAAGACAGTGAGGGAACAAAGGAATTCGGGATTATACCCCGCGATACGAATAACAAGATGCTGGAGCAAGTGGATAATGAGGTGTCTGGTGTTTTGGATGAGGATGGATCACAGATATCTCTTAAAAGAACTCATCACCAGAAATGGGTTAAAAGGCGCGGATCGGCTGACTTCTCATATGATGGTAACGAAACACAGTTCCATTATAATGATGTGCCACAGAAGGCAAGCGAGTACAAGCAGAAGATCGAGTCTATCATAGATGAAGAGTTGTTCAAGCTCATCACCAGCCCCATGTATTTCAACTCCCTCCACTGGGAGAAACGCAGGGCTATCCTGACCGCGATGGCTGGCGATATTTCTAATGATCTTATCCTTGATAAGATTGCTACGGTACAAAATAAAGGGCCGTTAGCTTTTTTGATTAGCGCGATGAACAACAATAAATCTGTTGATGATTTTAAGAAGGAGATCAGTGGTAAGATTAAGCCTATTTCTGTTCGTATCAAGGAAATACCCATTCAAATAAAAGAAAACAAGTTAAACATCCCTGATTTTGTTGATGTGTCAATTATTCAGACAAAAAGTAATGAGAAGCAGAAGGAACTCGATACCGCTGATCAGGAGCTTATTGATATCAATAAAGCTAATGACAAGGTGACTGAGGAGATGGGTGATCTACGTTCCGATCTACGGACCCTGGAGAACCGTAGGGAGGAAATCACCCGCGAGGTGATGAAGGAGGTTAATAAAGCCAAACATGATGAGGAGGATGCTGTAACGGCTATTCAGCGCGAGGTGACCACAAATATAGAACGGATCGAATCCTATGAGCGAGATATTGAGTTTATACAGAAGGGTATTGATGCGGACAATAAAGGTCTGGCCACATATCGTACACAATGGCAAGATATCAGTGCTGAAACCATTGCATTCGATGAGGGACAGTTTGCTTGTCCAGCATGTAAGCGAGACTTTGAACCCGGTGAAGTTGAGAAGATGAAAGAAGAGTTAATTGGAAATTTTAATTCTTCAAAGGTGGCTAGGCTGGGTGGTGTTCTTACGAAAGGGGATGCAGTGAAAAAACAGATTGAGGGTGCAGAAGAAAAAAAGAAAGAGAAGCAACAAACCATCGATAAGGGAAATACAGATATGACCACTCTGCAAGAGTCGCTGAAGAACAGACCTGCAGTTAAGGGGAAGATCCTGGCCGATGAGTTGCAAAAGAATGAGGAGTTTGTGGAGAAGAATACCAAGATTGATGAGTTGAAGAAAAAACTGGAAGCGCCCCGCACTGTTGATGATAGAGGGTTACGTTTGATCGATGATAAGCATAAAATCATGGATGAGATGAAAATTCTAACAAAGCAACTCAACATTAATGAAACCCGTGAAACAAAGCTGCTAAGGATTGATGAACTACAAAAAGAAGAGTTGAAATTAGCGCAAGAGATAGCGGACCTTGAGAACGTGGAATTCACTGTTGATAAGTTCATTAAGGAGCGCACTAATATGGTCGAAGCGAGGATCAATAATAAGTTTAAATTCGTTACCTTCAAGATGTTTGAGCAACAAATCAACGGTGGAGAGACACCCTGTTGCGATACTTTGATCAAAGGGGTACCATTTAGCGATGCAAACAACGCAGGGAGGGTGAACGCTGGCATAGACATAATAAATGCTTTGACGGCTTATTATGGTGTGTCTGCCCCTGTCTGGATCGATAACCGCGAGTCGGTTGTTGAGCTTATCCCTTGTGAATCACAAATTATAAATCTGATTGTGGAAAAAGGATTACCATTAACAATTAATTAAAAACACACATTATGGTTAAAAAACAAGGACCGGGGGCTAATACCCCTGCAACACAGGAACCTACCAAAGCTATGGAGCTGAAAAAGTTTCAGGAGCAAACGGTAACGCGCGTTCTAACACAGGTGAACGAACTTGACGAAAAGGGTGGATTACATCTACCAAGTGATTACTCAGCCGCAAACGCTCTCAAAAGTGCATGGCTCAAACTTCTGGTAACTAAAGATAGCAATGAAAAACCTGTGCTAGAGGTGTGTTCACATGAGTCGATCTGCAACGCCCTGCTGGACATGGTTGTCCAGGGATTGAACCCGATGAAGAAACAGTGCGCCTTCATTGCTTACAAGGGTCAGCTGTCCATGCAACCTGAATATCACGGTAACATTGCCCTGGCCAAAAGGTATGGCGATGTGAAGCACGTACGGGCCAATGTGATTTATCAGGGTGATGAATTCAAATACACCATTGACCAAACCACCGGATTGAGGATTATTACTAAGCATGAACAGGACTTTGAAAATATTGATATCAATAAGATCAAAGGGGCCTATGCTACACTGATCACCAATGATGGCACCGTGTATATTGAGTTGATGAACATTCTACAGATCCGCAAAGCCTGGGAGATGGGATTTGGTAAAGGAACAACCAAGGCTCATAAGAATTTCACCGATCAGATGGCTATAAAAACGGTAATCAACCGCGCATGTAAGCTGTTTATCAGCACATCGAACGATGCCGGGCTGGTTGAGGGAAGGGAGTATGAGGATGCGGTTAAGGAGAAAAAATCTGAGACTATTAAGGCAATAGCCAATCAGAAGAACCTCAATATCGATGAGGCTACTGTTGTTGTTGAGAAGCTGCAAGAGGAGGTAAAGCCTGAACAACCCATAAAGTCTGAAGAGTCTATCACTCCCAATGAGTCTTTTGAGGAGCAGGTAACACCTCCAATATCGGAGGATGAGGCTTATAAGTCTGTCCTATCCGAAGTAAATAAGAGGGCCGGGGGAGATCCCCCAACCACTCAATCCGGAAAGAAGGATCCACCGTTTTAATCTTTAGCGGTGAACTTACAGATACTTGGATCCAGCTCAAAGTGTAACTGTTATATCCTGGGAAATGACACCGAAGCACTGATCATTGAGGCCGGTGTGCGTGTTGAGGATGTGAAAGCGGCCCTTGACTTCAACATATCGAAGGTAGCTGGATGCATTGTTACTCACGAACATATGGACCATGCTAAGAGCATAAAGAAGGTCATGGCGGCAGGGATAGATGATTACTCGAGCAAGGGAACGTTTGGAGCCTTGGCGATATCTGGTCCCCGTGCATTGGAAATGACACCAGAGGTGCCCGTGTACATTGGCCCCTTCAAAGTGCTTCCTTTCCCTGTTGAGCATGACTGCGCTGAACCATTCGGTTTTATGATCAAACACCCTGACTGTGGAAACGTACTATTTGCCACGGATACCGGGTTTTTGACGTACACCTTCGATAACCTGAACCAGATAATTATAGAGGCAAACTATTCCGAGGAGATCCTGGAGGGTAACATTGCTTCCGGTAGAATTCCGGAGATAATGCGCAATCGCGTTCTGGGTACACACATGGATCTAAACGTTCTAAAAGGAATACTGAAGGCCAATGACCTCACACAAGTAAATAATATAGTGTTAATTCACCTTTCGGATGGGAATAGTAATGAGGTGTTATTCAAAAAGGAGATCGAGGAGTTTACCGGGAAAAAGGTGATTATTGCAGACAACGATATGACAATCAACTTTAATATTACACCGTTTTAATAAACAAAATTTATGGGTTATTTTGATTCAGATAGAATTCAGGAGATTGAATTAAATTTAAGCAGAGCAGAAACATATGATGAATATTTAATATTAAATAGATTGCTTTCTATTGAACAGTACAGGGAAGAATGTAATGAAACATTTCTATCAATAGCCTATCAGTGTAGATCATTATATCGTGATAGTAGTAAGTGTGAACGGAGGAACAAACTCACATTTAAAGTTCAGAAACAACTTACTATAATACAGGCTCCAGCAGTGGTTAATATATCATTAACGAGAGCTTGGAGTGATGATATTTTAGATACTGGTATATTTTACGTAGGACAAGACATTTAACACTTAACACACACGATGATAAATTTCCTAATATATGATGGCTGGCATGTGATAGAGACACCAACTCTACCTTTTAATCAAACTTATATAGCAAGTAATATTAAGACTAAAGAGGAGGTTCATATCCTTGGGGAAGGGATGATCCATGTTCTTCACCAGAATAATGTTCTTTACGTATCGAAGGAATTATATGAAAAAATATTTAACACACACGAACTATGAAAACGCTCAGAAACGATTATTGTATCAGAATGTTCACTAGCAATGACAACATACGTCCGGCATTACAGATCATTCAAAATGACAACGGGTTCATTTACGCCACTGATGCGCGTGTACTGGCTAAAGTTCCTGAAGATGTGTTTGTGAAGAAATACAAACACCATGATAACTTCCCTAATGCAGAAACAATTCTGACTAAACATGAGTCTTTAGAGAAGAAAACTTTTACTGTTGATAAGCTGTTTCACGACCTTATGACAATTGAGGTCTGTTTTAAACCTAAACTGATAGGGTGCCCAAAATGTTCAGGAGAGGGCAAGGTTCATTGTGATTGCTGCGATTATGTGAATCCATGCAAGGAATGTAAAGGAGAGGGTGAGGTTGATGGTCCTGAATTAGAGTTATCTGGAGATAGTAATTGCAAGGTGTTCAATCGAACGTACCGGCTTTCTTCAATTGATAAAGTTATTCGCACCGCAATAATTCTTGGTGTTGATAAGATTGAAATATCCAATGGCAAGGCTCCCTCATCAATTTTCACAGTAGGCGATTTCACTATATTAGTAATGATAACACACGAACAATGAGCTATTTTGATGTACAGCAACAATTAAGAAACAAGGCTGATCACGGGGAGGTCTAAGCAATGAAAAGCAAGATATCTTCTTTATAGCACGATAACCGGTAACTTTCAGAGCAACTAGGTTATCAATCCACACAACTATCAAACCTGAGATATGCTATTGATAGGATTATCACTATTCTGATTGAATCCGGTATTAAAGAACTTGAGGATCGTATTGGTGAGTTACACCAAATAAACCAATTCTAATGAAAAGATCAAGACCGATACTATTCAAGACCGATATGGTCCAGGCTATCCTGAACGGGAGCAAGACGCAGACCAGGCGGATTGTTAAACCTCATTATTTGGAAAGAGGTTCAACCCCTTATCATACAATAAAAAAATCTCCATACGGTCTACCTGGAGATCAGCTCTGGGTGAAGGAGCATTATTATGCTGTTGGATATTGGGAGAAATTTGCATTAACAAAAACCATGAAGTGCAAATATAAGTTTGTTGATTTGACCCTACGTGATGGACATGAATATATTTATCAGGCTGACAAAACGATAGAGCACACAGAAAAGCAATTTAGTCAGGTCATCGGTTGGTATAAAAGAAATTCCCTATTCATGCCCCAAATAGCTTCCCGGATCACACTTGAGATCACTAATATCCGAGTGGAAAGACTTAATGCTATATCCAAAGATGATACTTATGCAGAAGGTGTTGATGGTGTTATTGAGTTTCACAACCTATGGGAAAAGATCAATGGCAAAAGTTCCTGGGAAGCAAATCCATGGGTGTGGGCGATAAATTTCAAAATGATCAAGCCATGACTACTCCCGGATACCTGGTTAAAACCAAGAAAGGATTGAGAGGGCGAACCTATCACAATAAAGGACTTGTGAATAACAAAACACCCGTTTACCTGGAAAAGAGTGAAGATGAGTTTGAGGAGCAAGCCATACTGTGTGACCCGCTCTCATTGACTAAAATAGGGTTTATAGACTAAATATTATGAAAGTAATTGTAGCATATAGTGGTGGTAAGGATAGTCAAGCCTGCTTAATTTGGGCTGTTGAAAAGTTTGGATGTGAAAAAAAAGTAGCTGTATTTTGCGATACAAACTGGGAAAAACATATTACTTATCAAAATATTATAACAACAACCTCAGATTTGGGTGTAAAACTCATTACATTGAAAAGTAAGAAATATGATGGGATGGAAGATATGGCAATGAAAAAAGGCCGGTTTGCTTCGACAAAAGCGAGATTCTGTACTGAGGAGCTAAAATCAAAACCATTAATAGACTATGTATTATCACAGGATGACCACTGCTTAATAATACAAGGCATTCGATCCAGCGAGAGTTATGCAAGGGCATTAATGAATAAACAATGTGCATTCTTTAAATTTTATTTTGAGCCTTATAATATTGATCCAAGAACTAACCTTCCCCGAATAGGAAAGAACGGTCAGCAACAGAAACCAAAAAAACACACTTATAGAAAAAAGGAAGTTGTAAAATTTAAATCGAAATATTCAGATGATATCCTTCGTCCGGTTTTTGATTGGGATTCCCAACAGGTTATAAATTATATCATAGCACATGGCCAAGATCCAAATCCGTTATATTCTCAAGGATTTTCTAGGGTTGGGTGCTTCCCTTGCTTTATGAGCCGACATAATGAGGTAAAAGAAATACTATCTAGGTACCCGAAACGGTTTGAGGAAATTAAAAAGATTGAAAAAAAAGTAGGATCTTCCTTCTTTAAAATTGACTTTATTCCAAAACGATTCCAAACGGGTAAGGATGAAAAATCAGGTAAAACCTTTACAACTAGTGAAGATATAGAGAAGTATATTAACGCAAAGAATGCCACTGCGGATATGTTTGAAACGGAGGGCCCATCTTGTATGTCTTTCTATAATTTATGTGAATAAAATGAATTCTACACAAAAATTAATGGTGTAAAATATATTTTACTATATTTGTGATATGGATTACAATGAAGAAATAAAAAAAAGAGGTCTTAAAAAAAGGTGGATTGCTGAACAGTTGGGTATTAGTAATGTGATGTTTAGTTTTTATATCACTAAAACCAGACCAATGCCAGAAGAAGTAAGAAAGGAATTAGAGGCTATTTTAGTATAGCTTTTTTTTTGAATATAAGGTAAAATTAAATTTACATGCAATTCAAGCTACGATCGGTTAATACAAAAATATGGGATGATCCATTCGTTGAAGAATTGAAGTCAGAAGAAAAGTTATTATTCATATATTTACTTACAAACCCATTAACTAACATGCTTGGTATTTATGAGATATCAGTTAAGCGTATTGCGTATGATACAGGATTGACAGAAGAAAGGGTTAACAAGTCTTTGAAGGTCTTTCAAAGTCTTTCAAAGGTTTATTATCGAGAAAATTACATCATCCTTCCTAACTTTCTAAAAAATCAGAACTTAAACACCAATATGCAGAAGGGTGCGTTGAATTTATTTAAAGAACTTCCTAAATGGCTAAAGGATAGTATTATAGATAAGCCTTTGAAAGCCTTTGAAAGCCTTCGGAATGCTATGCTTAATATGAATATGAATATGAATATGAATATGAATATGAATATGAATAATGAAAAAGAAAAAGAAAAGGAAAAAAAAGAGGATGATATTATTCAAATTGTTTTTCCTTTTGATTCAGAAGAATTTTTAAAGTGGTGGAATTTATGGAAGGAGTATAAGTCAAAAGAATACAAATTCAAATATAAGTCTCATATTTCAGAACAGGCGGCATTGAAAAAATTATCAGAACTTTCCCGAACAAACGAGGAAATTGCAATTGCGATAATTTTTCAATCAATGTCAAACGGTTGGGCAGGTTTATTTGAATTGAAACAACCCCTCACCCAATCCCCTCAAGCTAGAGCCGCGCAGAGGGATAAAGCAGGTAAACAATTTGCAAAAACATACGGGAAATAACTAAAACAATGAGCAAAAAATCAAAGGAACCAATTCCTATTGGAACGATTATGAGCAAGAAAGAATTTGGAGCAGTTATGCAGAAGGTTAAGGATATTCTCGACAGACCTAAAACTATTGAGGTTCAGAAAAAACAATTCATGGACCGATGGGTATCCAGCACAAAGGAGCAAAAACTTGAGATAGTGAGGGTTCAGTTAAAGCATATCACTAAAACTGAATCAACGGTAGGATTGGTTGGGCGGGTTAAAATAAAAGATGATCCGGAAGCATTTTTCCATGTAGTAGACACTTTCTACGAGTCATACGGCATGGATATGGGTAAAGCACTGATTGATGCAAGGGATCTTATCGATGAGTATGGTGAGATGGCTATCCAGGATATGCAGTTATTCTTCAAAAAGTTTCGGTTCGGATTGTATGGCAAGCTGTATGGCAAGCTATCATTCGGATTAATGATGCAGTACTTTGATAACTTTCAAAAGTCTGTTGGATATAATCTATCCCTGGCTAGTAATCCGGAAGCTAAGATTTATAAGCAGCACTCCAGGGATGAGAGTGAATGGGTTAATAACGGTAGACCAAAAGAACTTGAGTAACTATGAAACACATAATCGCAGCATATACCAGCATGACGGATGGGGCGTATTTCGTTGACACTATTGACGGTAAAGACCTATACAGTTTAAAAATGCAAGATGCAGCTATGTTTGATACTGATCTGGATGCTGTCATAACGATAACACGTATCTCAACAGCTGAAATCAAGCACAAGATAATTCAAGTAATAGACTGACCATGAAAGTGTGGAGGAGCTATATATTCAGATAAGGAATCACAAAAAATATCACCATGAAAGTAAACATATTTTTTATTTATTCAGGGCTTATCATTTTTTTGATGAGCGGGTTTCAGATGATGACATCTATAAGTGATCATAATTTTGAATTTGTATTCTTCTGGGCAATTGCAGCTATGCTTAATCTACTAGCGTTCATTATTAATCTATACATTGTAATTAATAAACCATGAAACAACTACTCAAATTAAACGAAATGAACGCCTGTGATGAGGCGATAGATTGGATAAAGACCCAACCAGATTGGGCAACCGCCTGGAATACCTGTGTACGCGGTGAATGGATGCTGTGGTTGCTGGGTAGATTATCTAAAGGCCCGGAAAGTAAGTCAAGAAAGTTGTTAGTATTGACATCTTGTGAATGTGTGAGACTGTCATTGAAGTACGTTACCAAAGGTGAGGATAGCCCACTGATAGCAATTAAAACAGCAGAGAAATGGGCTAGAGGATTAGCTACATTACAAGAGGTGAAAAAAGCTGCTGCTTCTGCTTATGTTGCTACTGCTGATGCTGCTTATGCTGCTGATGCTGCTGCTGTTGATGCTGCTTCTGCTGCTGCTTATGGTGATGCTGCTTCTGCTGCTGTTGAGGCTGCTGCTGCTGCTTATACTGCTGCTGATGCTGCTGCTTATGTTGCTTATGG
>SDBT01016136.1_pt1 | contig 11843 bp, 6 predicted proteins | sample 2277101 | NCBI WGS metagenome assembly SDBT01 (sample SAMN10404973, study PRJNA504765) | marine sediment metagenome | isolation source: marine sediment core GS10_PC15, 103 cmbsf | place: Arctic Ocean: Southern Knipovich Ridge | collected 2010
GGCCACCGCCCGAGGTGAGCACCCCAACATCCGGAACAACGCGCGCGCCATGAGCGAGGCGATCATACCGGACGGACCTTTCGCGAGTATCGTTCTGACCGACTGGCGCAACTTGGGCGAGGATCTGGCCGCCGGTGTGGGAATCGGCTCGATGGTGTGCGGCATGATGGGCGCCGCCGTGCCCGATCCCGAGGCCCGGCCGGTGCTCGGCAAGATCTCGAGCATCCTCTCCAAGCTGGCACCGGTGGCACGCAAGATCGATTTCTTCAAGTCCACCTCGAGTTGCACGACATTCGACGGGCAGGTCTGGCATTCACGCGGCGTCACGCATTACCTCTCGCCCGCGGAACGGGCCGGGGACGCCGCGCACTAGAGCGGATTCAGCTCGAGCGTAGCGTCCGGGCCCTGCACCGGACGAGTAACTTCGTTCGGCTTCAACGTCCGGTACGGGGCCCGGACGCTACAGAAACATAAAGTCCGGTACGGGGCCCGGACGCTACAGAAACATGAAGTCCGAGACGGAGCTCGGCCGCTACAGAAGCATGAAATTGCTCTAAGGACGTAGTGGAAAGTGGTCGGACTTCGTGCGGGCCTTGGTCATTAGCTCGGCCAAGCGCGCCGCGGTCTGCGGGTTCTGCTTGGCCAGGTCCTGTTGTTCGCCGACACCGCTCTTCAAATCGTATAGCTCGAGCGCATCCTGCCCCTTGCGGAGCACGGCCTTCCAATCTCCGGTGCGAAGCGCCTGCGACCCGTGGTATTCCCAGTAGAGATATTCGTGCTGCTGCTGCCGCTCCGGCCGGCCGCGCAGCGCGGCCGCGAATGAGATGCCGTCGATGTCGGCCGGCGGAGCGCAGCCCACGAGCTCAGCGACGGTCGGCAGCACGTCCCAGAAGGCGCTGATGTGCGCGCTGCTGGTGCCGGGCTTGATCCGGCCCGGCCAGCGGGCGATCAGCGGCACGCGGATACCGCCCTCGTAGAGCGAACACTTCAGCCCGCGCAGCGGCCCGGTGCTGTTGAAGAACGCGGAGTCGGTTCCGCCGTTGAAGGTCGGCCCGTTGTCGCTCGAAAACATCACGATCGTGTTCTCGGCCAGCCCCAGTTCGTCGAGCAACGACAGGATACGGCCGACGTCGCGATCCATGCGCGTCACCATGGCGGCGTATCCGGCCCGCGGTGCCGGGTGCGGCAGGTAGCCCTTCTGGCCGAGGTAGGGCTTATCCTCCCAGCGTCCGCGGTAGTGATCGAGCGAGTCCGCCGGAACCTGGATCGCCGCGTGCGGGACCGGCGTCGCGTAGTAGAGGAAGAAGGGCCGGTCTTTGTGCTTGCGGACGAAGGACAGGGCCTCTTCGGCCATCAGGTCGGGTGCGTAATGCACCGTTTTGAAACGGTCATATGCGCCCGGGTCATCCGGCACTTCCTCGAGCCGCTGGTGCGCTCGAAAGTACTCGTTGCCTTCCAGCACGTGTTTCTTGTCGTTACGCCATAGGTGCGTTGGATAGTAGTTGTGCGCCACGCGCTGACACAGGTAGCCGTACCAGTGGTCGAAGCCCTGTTGGTTGGGATGGCCGCTGGAGTCGGGTCCGCCGAGTCCCCATTTGCCGATGGCGCAGGTGGCGTAGCCCTGTTTCTGCAGCAATGTGCCCAGCGTTGTCGTGCCCGCCGGCAATGGGAGCTGGCCTTCCGGCTCGTCGGGGCCCCAGCCGCCCATCTCGTGGTTGTCGCGGACGTAGGCGTGCCCGGTGTGCTTGCCGGTCAGCAGCGTGCAGCGCGACGGTGCGCAGACCGGGCTGCCGGAATAGTGCTGCGTGAAACGCATGCCCTGCGCGGCCAGGCGATCGAGGTTGGGCGTCTCGATTCTCTGCTGCCCGTAGCAGCCCAGCTCGGCGTAACCCAGGTCATCCGCGAGGATGTAGATGATGTTGGGTTTCCTGGCGGTTTGGTCCGCGGCGAAGGCCAGACGCGACATCGTGAGCGATGCCGCCCCCACGCCGACCGCTTTCAGGAAGTCACGACGACTGCGGCAATCGTTAGCCATGGCCCTCTCCCACGCGCAGTATGCATGCGGAGTGCACCCTGCGCGGCACAAACACGGCTGACACAGCCGTGCCACACTTGAAAGACACTTGCCGGGTGGCACGGCCGTGTCGGCCGTGAAAGCGCAGGCGCCAACGCACTTCAGCATGACTGCCGGGTCAGCATACGGCATTCCGACCCGAGATCAACGCGCTGTTGCCGTAGGGTCCGCGCGCCCAGCACCGTGCAGCGTACGGCCTTGTGTTTCTGATGCAATCGTGGCACGATATGGGCTGATTCTCACACAGATTTCGAGCATGTCACGGCTTACGACGAGTTGGGATGTCTGACCGGCCTTCGAAACCGATCACGGAGCTGCTCGGCGCTACCGCGCGGGGCGATGCCGACGCGCGCCAGGAGTTGTGGTCGCTGGTCTACGACGAGCTTCGGCGCATCGCACAACAGCAACTCAGTTACGAACCGCCCGGGCGGACACTCCAGCCGACCGCGTTGGTTAACGAGGTCTATCTCCGGCTGGGCGGCGACGACCGCGTCGACTGGGCCGATCGGCATCATTTTTTCGCGATCGCCGCGAGAATCATGCGATGTATCCGCGTGGATAGCGCACGTAGAAGAAAGCGGCTGAAGCGCGGGGGCGGTCGGCAACCGCTCTCGCTCGACGGGTTGCCCGACAGCAGCCCCGACGCCGCGACCGTTCCGTGTTGGCCCGACGACGATCCGGCCCAGACGCTGGCGGTGGAGGAGGCATTGGTGCGGCTCGAGCAGATCGACCCGCGCAAAGCTGAACTGGTCATGCTGCGCTTCCACGCCGGGCTGACGCGCGAGCAGATCGGCGACATGCTCGGGATCGCGCCACGCACGGTGGACAAGGAGTGGTACTTCGCCCGCGCCTGGCTTCACCGAGAGCTCAGCCCAGAATGACAACTAACCGAACCCGAAGCGCCAGCGAGGGCCCCGACTCACCGAACCCGAAGCGCCAGCGAGGGCCCGTAACCGGCCGCATGACAGACCAACGTGGAGGACTGAGAGCCAATGGCCGACAGCTCCCTGTGGCAACGCGCACAGGAGATTTTTGCCGACGCGCTCGAATGCGCACCCGAGCAGCGTGACGCCTTGCTGAACCGTGTCTGCGCCGACGACGCCGAACTGCGCGCCGAGGTCGAGTCCCTCCTGAGACATCACGACCAGGGCGGCGAGGACTTCATGCGTCCGCCGTCACCCCCGCCGGAGATCGCGGTCCCCCCGCCACAAAAACGTAGCGGCCGGGCCCCGCACCGGCCGGACCCGTCACAGCCGGGGGCGGCTGTGCCACACGAATGTAGCGGCCGGCGGCTCGCCGGCCGAGATGGCCGGTCAGACACCGACCCCCTCGTCGGACAGGAAATCGGCGGGTACCACATCGACGGCGTCGTCGCCGCCGGCGGCATGGGCACCGTCTACCTCGCCGAGCAGCAGTCGCCGCGCCGCCAAGTCGCACTCAAGCTCCTGCGAGCCGGCATCGCCTCGAGTTCGGCTCTGCGGCGGTTCGAGTACGAGGCGGAGATCCTCGCCCACCTGCGGCACCCGAATGTCGCGGAAATCTACGAAGCCGGCACGCACCTGGGGCTGCCGTATTTCGTGATGGAATACATCGCCGACGCCCGGCCGATCACCGACTATGCCGAACAGCACGACTTGCCGATGCGCGACCGGCTGAAGCTCTTCGCCCAGGTCTGCGACGCCGTGCACCACGGCCACCAGCGCGGCATCATCCACCGCGACCTCAAGCCGGCGAACATCCTGGTGGACGCCGCCGGGTGGGTGAAGGTAATCGACTTCGGCGTGGCCCGGGCGACGGATGCCGACCTCGCGCTGACCACGCTGCGGACCGAGACCGGCCAGCTCGTCGGCACGCTCCAGTACATGAGCCCCGAGCAGTGCGACGCCGACCCGCACGAGCTCGACGTTCGCACCGACGTGTATTCGCTCGGCGTCGTGCTGTACGAGCTGCTCTGCCGCCGCCTGCCGTACGACGTAACCCGCTCGGCCCTGGCCAGCGCCGCCCGCGTAATCTGCGAGCAGCCGCCCCCGCGCCCGAGCAGCATTACCGGGAAAAAGAGCCGCGCATGTACCACGATCCGAACGCGCAGCGCAAGCAAGCGCCCAGTCAATGCACACAGCGCGAGCGCGGGAATCGCCTCGGTAGACGGAAGCGAATCGACGGGTGGCACGGCCGTGCCGGCCGTGAATCCTCCGAGTACCACTGGCGGCTTGCCCGCCAGTGCCGACCAGCAGAAAGGACGTGACAGCGACGTCCCGCCGCCAACCGGGAAACCATGGGGCAGCGCCGCCTCGGCTGTGGTCCCGCGCGTGAAGGGCGACCTGGAACGCATAACCCTGACCGCGTTGGAAAAGGACCGCACCCGCCGCTACCAGTCCGCCGCCGACCTCCTCCGCTACATCCGCCACTACCTGAACCGCGAGCCGATCGAGGCCAAACCGCCGACGCTCTGGACGCGGGCGCTCCGCTGGGTAGCCCGCCATCCGGCGTGGGCGACGACGGCGACCTGCCTGGCCATCGCCGCCCTGGTCATCGCGGCGACGTGGGTTTCGGTGTGGTGGTACAACGTACAACCCGCGAGAATCATCCGCATAGACCGGACGGGAGCTTACGCGCAATCGACTGATGCCGTGGAGGCCCAACTGCGCGCCAGAAGCAGGCGCACTATCCAGCGCTGGACGGTGCCAGAACACGCCGATGTGACCGCCGCCCATTTCATCCACCGGCCGGCCGAGTTCGGCGGCGGTAAGCTGATCTTGCTCTCGTTCGCCAACGCGCTGAGCAAATACGAGTACGGCAACGCTCTCGCTGTCTTCGATCCTGAAATTAGCCTGGAGGAACCGGTTTGGGTGGGCAGGCTGAAGGCTGACGAGCCAATGCCCATCCCCTCCTATGACCCGGATCGCGTTTACGCACCACATGAATTCAACGCGTACATCATGGGTGTATGGGATATTTTCACTGGACCGGAGCACATTGGCGTTGAAATTGTCGTGCTGTTCGGTCATAAAATGTATTCGCAACGGATCCTGCGCATCTACGACTTGGAAGGTGAGCTACTCTACCAGATCTGGCACGATGGCAGTATCACTGACTGCTACTGGATGACCGAAGCAGGCCTGCTGGTTTGTCTCGGAGACAACGGCGAACGGCGTTGGGACGAGTGGGGTTGGGACTTCAAGGGCCGGCAACATCCTCGCGTTGTCTTCGCCATCCGGCCCGAGCCGGACGCAATCCAGGAGGATTTCCTCTCTACGTCCCGCGGCGATGGTCCGCTCGATCCGGCGTGGTACTGCTGGCTGTCTCCGCCACAGTTTCTAGCCGACCGAGAGCGACCTGTGCAGATACTTCTTGTCGATCCCATGAAGGCGGAGCACGGGGAGGCGGTGGGCCTGAATATCAGGTTCTACGACGAGAATGGCAAACGGCGCGGCGGGTTCGGCTGGGAAGTTGACGCGGCCGGCAACGATGTCCCGAGTTCACGCGTACCACCGGATGAATTCCTGTCGAACTTAAGGAAGCACGCGCCCGGCGACGCCGGCCGGCTGCCCGAACCAACGGAATTCCGCACGGTCCTCTGGCCGCCGGAAAAACCATAGAGTGACGGGTGGCACACCGTCAGTGCCACCCGCCCGGTGAGCCAGTCAGACTCCCGGCTTTACGATCAGACATTCTATCTGGAACAGGACGATCGCTTCTCTGCACTCCTGGAAGCCGCGTGTGCCTGCGGCGCAGGCGCGCGGTTCTCACTATGCGGATTCGCGCCTAACGTCGTTTGCCTCGCTCCAGTTCCTCTCTGAGCAGGCGGATCGTTTCCTCCTGCTCATCCACCTGCTCCTTGAGTTCCTTAACAGCGCATATCGCCGCCGTTGTCAGCGCATACAAGTCGACGCTGTCGCCCTCCGGCGTTACGACTTCAGGGGGAAGGTCTTCGGCGATGAAGCCGAGATGAGGAACATGGCGCACTCGCTTGCCATTCCGCTCGTGCTGATCTGCCAGCCGTTCACCCTTGTAGAGATACCTCACTGGTGTCATGTCTGCGACGCGCTGCAGCCATGAGCCGTCCCGCGTCCCAAGAACGGGCCGGATGTCTTTCTTTAGGCACCGCGAACTGCCATTGGCAAACTCAGCAGCGTGGATCGTGGCGAGATCCGCCACATCCAGCCGATGGCCATCAACTACATACACGTGACCTGCGCCGGAGGCCAGGACCAAGCCGTCATCGGCGCGAAGGACGACATCCTCCGCATTCTGCCCGCCGACTCTCACATAACCCACATTCACAGCATGAGTTGTGTTGCGGAAGCGCAGGACAATATCGTCCCAGGCGTTGTGGAGCTCGAGTGTGCCCACGAATGGATTCGAGATGCCCTCATTGTCCTCGTCCCAGAACATGGCAGTACCGTCCATGTCTATCTTAAGAACTTTGCCGGACGAAGCCCCGGACGCGTCAATCTTGGCCCGCGTGATGGCACCAGTCGCCAACTCGTTCGTGTTCACGGAACCGTTGACGATCATAGCAGAGGACACCGAATTCTGCTGCCCCTCGTTTACGTACTGGCCGTCCGCCCAATCTGTGTTTACATGCACGTTGTTCGCGTCGACCGTGATGCCTGTCCCGGCGCCGACGGAGACTTCGTTTTCGCTAACCGTGATGCCAGCCCCGGCGCCGACCGAGATGCGCGCGACACCGGACGTGGCGCCGCCCGTCAAGCCATCGTCCGCATACACCGCGGTGATGTCGCCACTGCCGGGTTCGCCAATCTCGTCATCCTCCCAAACCACTCCCTGCCCCTGAACGAACTTTAGGATCTTGCCGTCTTGCGCTCCAAACGTGTCGATCTTAGCCAGACCTACCGCCCCATTCGCCAGCATCGGCCCGGTGACCGCGTTGGCCTCGCCGTTCATGACGTACTGCGGGTGGTCGTCCGCATCCAACCCGGACAACTGCGAGTGCGCCCTGATCGTGCCGCCCGCTGGTCCTTCGGGACCCTCTGGCCCTTCTTCACCCTGCGTTCCCTGCGATCCGGGCTCGCCCTGGTCGCCCTTGTCTCCGCCTGCTCCGGCCGATCCGGGAGCACCGGGGGCACCACGCTCTCCGTTGCCAACATCACCGGGATCGCCCTGGATTCCGCGCTCACCGGGATCCCCTTTGAAGTTGTCCTGCTCCGCCGACAGAATTGCCCGAATCAGCGCTTCGGTGTCCGTCCCCTCGATGCAGCCCGAGTTGGTCTGGATCAAGAGCGCAGCGCTGACGGCAAATGTCGCCATGACAGTAATCAACCGAGCGCCGCTCCCGAACTTGTGCCTCGCCTCAAATTTCATTACGTGCTCCTCCATTCGAAGACTTGAAAGGGACCCCAACCCCCATCTGGCTGCACGCGCCAGGGCGGGAGCAAGGAACTCGCGTACTTCGCATTGACGTACGTTAGGCAATGCGCCAGACGCCTCGGCAGTTCGCACGAAAAGGCGTGAAAAAACCGTTGGAAGGGAGCAGGGGGCGGGGGCGCCCACCGATCCGAGCCTCAAGCGTGAGCGCGGGGTTGGGTGCCGGTTGCGTGATGATCGCGAAACCCTCGCTGGCGCTTCGGGCTCGGATAAAGGCCCCGCGCTTACGCTTGGGGTTCTGCCGCGGGGCATTTCCATCCGAGCGGCAGATTGGCTACGCTAGCCGGTTGGCGGCGTGGGAGTGCGCCCAAATGGGCAGCGAATGAGAGCGATGATGAAGCGACGATTCCAGCTTGTGCTCGCGATGGGGAGTGTGGTGGCGCTGGGGCTGCTGGCTGTAGTGCCGAGCGGCTGTGGGCGCGGTGCGAGCCTGGTTGACGAGATTCTTACAAGTTATCGGACCGAAGGAGAATACGGCGGGTTGACGATCACATATCCGCTGGACGAAACGCTCTTTCCACCAGAGATCGTGCCGCCCACATTTAAGTGGGAGGACGGCGCCGAGGGAGCGGACACCTGGCTGGTGACGATCGAGTTCTCGGACGACGAAGGCCGCGCGAGCTTTCTGACGCACGAGCCAGCGTGGGCGCCGACCGTCGCCGAGTGGGAGCGGATCAAGCGGCGATCTCTGGAGCAGGCGGCGCGGGTGGCGGTGCTGGGCGTGAATCAGGCGGCGCCGAGCAAGATCCTCTCGGGGGCCCGGATCACGATCAGCACGTCGAAAGACGAGGTCGGAGCGCCGATCTTCTACCGCGAGGTCAACCTGCCGTTCATCGAAGCCGTCAAGGACCCCTCGCGGATTCGCTGGCGGTTTGGGCCGATCTCGTCGGTCGAGCAGCCTCCGATCGTGCTCGAGAACCTCCCGGTCTGTGGCAACTGCCATTCGTTCTCGGCCGACGGGCGGATGTTGGGGATGGACGTGGACTATGCCAACGACAAGGGCTCGTACGCGTTCACCCCGGTGAAGCAGGAGGTGGTTCTTTCGCCGAGTGAGATCATCACCTGGAGCGATTACGACCGCGAGGAGGACGAGTACACGTTTGGCCTGCTCTCACAGGTTTCGCCGGACGGCGAGTACGCGGTGAGCATGGTCAAGGACCGCTCGGTATTCGTGCCCAAGCCGGAGCTGGCGTTCTCGCAGCTTTTCTTCCCGATCCGCGGGATTCTGGCGGTTTACTCACGCGCGACGGGGGAGTTTTCGGCGCTGCCCGGGGCGGACGACCCGCAATACGTTCAGAGCAATCCGAGCTGGAGCCCGGATCGGAAGCACATCGTCTTCGCGCGGAGCACGGCGTATGAATTGCGCAAGGACGAGGGCAAGGTCCTGCTAACCAAGGAGGAATGTGCGGAGTTCCTCGACGAGGGGAAGCCGTTCTTATTCGATCTGTACCGAGTTCCATTTAACGACGGCAAGGGTGGCAAGGCTGAGCCATTGGCCGGAGCGTCCCACAACGGGATGAGCAACTATTTCGCGAAATACTCGCCCGACGGCAAGTGGATCGTGTTCTGCAAGGCCAAGAGCTACATGCTGCTCCAGCCCGACAGCGAGCTGTACATCATGCCCGCCGAGGGTGGCGAGCCCCGACGGATGCGCTGCAACACCGCGCGGATGAACTCCTGGCACAGTTGGTCGCCCAACGGCAAGTGGCTGGTGTTCTCCTCCAAGGCGAATACGGCTTACACGCAACTTTTCCTGACGCACATCGATGACGACGGAAACAGCAGCCCCGCGGTGCTGCTGGCGCATTTCACCTCGCCGGACCGCGCGGCGAACATCCCCGAGTTCGTCAACATCGAGGCCACGGCGCTCACCCGGATCCGCGCGGGGTTTCTCGACGACGTCTCGTACGTGCGGGCGGGCGACGCCTTTCTGTTCTCCGGCGGCGACGTGCACGGCGCAATGCGCGAGTACCGGAAAGCGCTGAAGATGAATCCCGAGAACGCCATCGCACACAGCAATCTGGGTGGATTGTTGGTGAACGAGGGCGTGGCGGCGGAGGGGGCCTTCCACTTGTCCGAGGCGATTCGGCTCAACCCGGAGAACTACAGCGCGCACTACAACCTCGCCCGCTTGCTGTTCCGCCAGGGACGGGTTGACGAGGCGATCGAGCACTATCTGGCAACGGTCGCGCTCAAGCCGGATCTGGCGGATGCCCACAGCACGCTGGGCGCCTTGTTGTGCACGCAACGGAAGTTCGACGAGGGAGCGGTTCACCTGGCCGAGGCGATTCGCCTGGAGCCGGAGCACGCCGGCGCCCGTTGCAGCCTGGGTGAGTTGCTGATGCGGCAGGGCGACCTGGCCGGCGCGCGCGAGCAGCTCACGCGCGCGGTTCAGCTCGCCCCGCGTGACTCGACGGCGCGTTATTGTCTGGGCGAAGTGCTGGCCCGGCAGGGCAGGACTGAGGACGCAATCGAGCAGTACTCACTGGCGGTGCAGCTCGAGCCTGGGTACGCCTCGGCCCACTACAGCCTCGGAAAGGCGATGGTCCAGCAGGGGCAAATCGAGGAGGGGCTGCCGCACCTGGCAGTAGCCGCACGGATGCGGCCGAACGACGCGGACCTGCTTCGGGATCTGGCATGGGGATTGGCACTGGCAGATGAGTTTCCCACCGCCGTCGCGGCGGCCCAGCGGGCGCTGCAATTGGCCCAGGCAGCCGGGCAGGTGGAGCTTGCGGCGGATCTCCAGACGCGGATCAAACTGTACCGGCAGGGTCTGACCGAGCGACCCGCGGATCCTCCCTAGAGCAGAATCAACCCAATCGTAGCGTCCGACCCCCGCGTCGGACGTAGATGGCTTACTGATTTCCTCGGCCGACTGGGGCGTCGGCCGCTACACTTGAATTCGATAGGCTCTAGCGGCCTGCGGAGCGAATGATCACGCGAGACGATACATGAAGAAGCGGCCGCGCACAGCGCTACCCCGGTTGGAGCGGCAGGTGCTGCCCGGAATGCACGTGACCACGCTCACACGCGCGTCGCACGGCGAGTTGTTCATCACGGCGGTGCCGGTCGCGGGTCGCTCTCCGCGGAGAATGCTGCGTGACGTGGCCGACCTGCTGCGAGACCACCGGGCCGGAATCGTATCGCTCGACGTGTTCGGAGATGGGGGATGGTGTGACGATAGTGCTCCGGAGGACCCGTCGGGCACGGAGTCCCGCCGCTGCGAACGAATGCTGTCGGAAGCGTTCGGGCGGGTCGCGTGGCCGGTGACCTGGCTGAAATCGGAGCGCCCGGGCGGGAGCGAGTTGGGTGGCGTTCAGGTGTGGGCACTGTCGGGCGTGGAGGTCGAGCCTTTGGAGCTTGCTGACCGCGTGGTGGGCAGCGTGTTCGAGACCGGCGGGGCGCGCTACTGCCGGCTGGGCGGTCTGCTGTCGGCGGATTCAGTGCAGCCGCGTGCCGAGCAGGCCCGGGACGTTCTGGAGCAGATGGAAGCGGCCCTGCAAGCGGCGGGGCTCGACTTCGGCGACGTGCTGCGAACCTGGTTCTTCAACGACGAGATCCTCTCCTGGTACACGGACTTCAATCAGGTTCGCGATGCGTTCTTCGAGCGGCGACGGGTCTTTGACGGCGTGGTGCCGGCCAGCACCGGCATCGGCGGGCGAAACGCGGCCGGCGTGGCGCTGTTGGGTGGGCTGCTTGCGGTCCGGGGCGGGCCGGAAGGGCCACGCGTCACCGCGGCGACCTCGCCGTTGCAGTGTCCGGCGTTGGAGTATGGCAGCTCGTTCAGCCGGGCGGTCGAGCTGGCGACGTCCGACTTCCGGCAACTATTCGTTTCGGGCACCGCCAGCATCACGCCGGGCGGTGAGACGATGCACATCGGCGACGTCGACCGGCAGTTTGCACGCACACTGGACGTCGTTCAGGCGATCCTGAACGCGCGCGGCATGGCCTGGCCGGACGTCACGCGGGGGGTCGCGTACTTCAGGCGGGCCGAGGACGCTCCGGCCTTTCACCGCTATTGCGCCGACCGGGGGCTGGCGCCGCTGCCGGTCGTGTGTGCGCAAAGCACGATCTGCCGCGACGAGCTCTTGTTCGAGCTGGAGGTTGATGCTGCGGTGATAACTCGAGTTATCAAGCGGAGCGGCATTGGTCGAGTGTCATGCTGAGCGTAGCGAAGCATCTTGCCGCGACCCAAGCTAGATTCCTCGCTGCGCTCGGAATGACAACATCCCACGTCTTGCGCTCCGGGTAATATCCAGAACTGAATCTCTAGCTGACTCCGGCGACTAACTCTCGCTTGGTGACGGCTTTGCTGTCCAAGGCGGCTTGGATGAGGTGGTCGAAGAGGTTCGCTTCCAGCCAGCGGCGGTTCGTGCGGTAG
>SDBT01016137.1_pt1 | contig 11843 bp, 5 predicted proteins | sample 2277101 | NCBI WGS metagenome assembly SDBT01 (sample SAMN10404973, study PRJNA504765) | marine sediment metagenome | isolation source: marine sediment core GS10_PC15, 103 cmbsf | place: Arctic Ocean: Southern Knipovich Ridge | collected 2010
TTTTTTTTTTTTTTTATGGCTTTTTATTATATGCCTTAATTCATTATCATTGTTAGCTTCAGGTGATGATTTTCAAAGTGGACCCACAGACGCTGAGACTCGCATGAAATCCTGGGAGCATCATTTAAAGCTCAAAAATGAATCGATCTTTAAAAACATGAAGTGGAGAGCTGTAGGTCCTATGTTTCAAGGAGGAAGGATCGAAAGCATTGCTTGTCCCCCTGGATATAATTCGACTATTTATGTAGGAGTCGGGTCAGGAAATATTTGGAAGACAGTTAACAACGGTACAACCTGGGAACCGATATTTGAAAGTGAGTCAACTTTTACCATCGGAGATATAGATGTCGCGAAATCAGATCCTAATGTTGTCTGGGTGGGAACTGGAGAAAACCTCATGGCCCGCAGTTCGTTTGCAGGAACAGGGGTATTTAAATCTACTGATGGTGGAAAAACCTGGAAAAATATGGGCCTTCATGACACTCACCACATCGGTGGGATCATTATCGACCCTCTGGATTCTGACATCGTTTATGTAGGAGCCCTGGGGCATAACTATACATTTAATGAGGAAAGAGGGGTATTCAAGACAAACGATGGCGGAAAAACTTGGAATAAAATTCTGTACGTCTCTGACAGGGTAGGGGTAATAGACGTTGTAATGGATCCATCTGATAACAAGACATTGTATGCTGCAATGTTGGAGAGAGACAGGAAGGCCTGGAAAAGTGTGGGAAGCGGAGAAGAATGCGGGGTTTACAAGACGACCGATGCAGGTTTGACCTGGAAGAGGCTGACCAATGGATTTCCCACAGGAAAGTATATTGGCCGCATTGGCCTTAATGTTTCTGTTTCCAATCCAAATGTTGTCTATGCTGTTCTCAGCAACCGGACTCCCCTTCCTGCAGAAAAAAAAGAAGAGACAAGAACAAGAAGGAGAAGGAGGCGTGTTGTCGGAGGAGAGGTTTACCGCTCTGATGATAAGGGAGAGAGTTGGAAAAAGGTCAATGAATATAATTTAGCTGGCTTCGGTGATATCAGAGTTTCACCGGATAATGAAAACAATATTTACATCTTAGGTGTAAATCTTCTTACTTCAGAGGATGGAGGAAAGACATATAGAAAATTGGGTGGACCCGTCGTTCGTCTTTACCACCACAGTACAAGAGCCCTTCACCTTGACCAACATGACCTGTGGATCGACCCTTTAAATCCGGATAGGTTACTCCTTGGAAATGATGGAGGCTTTTATATATCCAATGATAGAGGAAATACATGGTTGCACATAAACAATCTGCCCATTGCGGAATTCTATGCCATTTCTGTGGACATGGGTAATCCGTATAAAATCTATGGAGGAACACAGGATGATGCGGCTCTTTATGGGCCGAGCACTCATGATATTGAGGATGGAATAGAGGATCCGTGGGAACATGTTTGGATAGACATATGGGGAGGAGGTGACTCATATTTTACGGAGGTTGATCCAACTGATTTCAATATTATCTATTATGAACAGCAATTTGGCGGCCTCAAACGAAAAAATTTAAAGGAAGGGTCAACGAAACGTATTCAACCCAGAGCAAAAAAAGATGAACCGCCTTTTCGTTATAATTGGATGACTCCATTTGTCATCTCTCATCATAATCCTTTCACTCTCTATTATGGAACGAACAAACTCTTAAAATCAATAAACAAAGGAGATAATTGGATATGTATAAGCCCTGATTTGACAACTAATCCAGGTCCCGAAAAAAAGGGCAATGTTCCTTACGGGACAATTACTTCAATCTCTGAATCTCCTCTTCAACCCGGACTGATTTATGTCGGGACAGATGATAGCAATGTTCAGGTTACCCAGAACGATGGTGTAAGCTGGACTAAGATTAATAGAGGACTTCCTCCAAAATGGGTCAGTCGGGTCGTAGCTTCTTATCATGAACTGGGGACTGTGTATGTTTCTTTGACAGGATATCGTGAGGATGATTTTGAAAAATATCTGTACATGTCGGTTGATTTTGGCAAAACATGGAAGTCCATTGCTGGGAATATGCCTTCTGAGCCGATAAATGTAATAAGAGAAGATCCCGGGGATAAAGACATTCTTTATGTAGGGACCGACCACGGAGGAGTCTATGTCTCTCTTGACCGGGGCAAGATCTGGTATTCGCTCTGCAATAATCTCCCAACAGCTGCTGTGCACGATATAGCTGTTCATCCCAGGGAGAATGATCTGGTTATAGGGACCCACGGAAGAAGCGCTTTTGTCCTGGATGTGGAACCGGTTCAAAAATTCAACGAGAAAATTTCGGTGAAAGAGACACATCTATTTGATGTGAGACCAGCTGTGTTACCTCGCAGCAGAGATTATGAGAGCGATTGGGCTTATGAAACCAGAAAAGAAGCAGTCATCCATTATTATTTAAAAAAGTCTCAACCGATTGAAATCTCCATCCTGGATGAATCTCAAAAAGTAGTCAAAAAACTTAAAGGAACAAATGATCCATGCATCAATGTGGCGGTATGGGATTTAAGTCCTGAAAAAGAAAAGGGAAGTGAAACAGTTTATTCAAGGGGAGAGAAGTTAGTCAAGCCAGGAGATTACAAGGTTCAAATCCTAGCGGGTGATATTAAATTGGAAGGGAAAATAGAAGTGAAAGCTCACGGGAAAACATAATACTTGACCGACGGAATAGTTGGCAATTTTATGCTATGTCAGCCTGTCTAAACATATCATTTGCTTATGTGAAAACGTCTGCGATTTTCCATAACGTTATGATTGATGCAATAGACAACAATGACATAACTGATAATACTGCCAATAATGCAATACTTCCGCCTGTGGCCATTCATGAGTTCTTGATTATCTCCAACAATTTCTCAGCAGAATATGTAAGAAACGTTGGTGGTGTCTTTGAATGTGCTTATTAAGTCAGGTACCATTGAATTCCATGGATGCGGCTGGTTCTTTAATCGTGATGATTCTGCTTTACTCAAAACCGTAGATTGGCTGACCCATGAAAGACCACCTTTATCTCTTCTTCATTATTAATTAAATAAAATTTAAATTTTTTAAAAGGAGATGCATATGAAAAAAAAATTTATTTCGCTGTTCGCAGTACTTCTTCTCTTGGCTGCAAGCGGCATTACTCAGGACTTGGTTCTCAAGGGAGGGATAGTTCTGACAATAACTAAGGGGACGATCGAAAACTGCACGGTCGTCATTCAAAAGGGGAAGATAACCGCTGTGGGCAAAGACATAGTGATTCCTTCAGGAATCAAAGAGATCAATGTAACCGGAAAGTATGTGATGCCAGGTATCATCGACAGCCACTCCCATATCGCTCTGACGGAAATAGCTGAGCAGACAAATCCAGTAACCCCTCAGATCTGGATGCGGGATGCATTAGAGCCCGGTGATAATTCCATCCTGAAAACCCTTGCTGGTGGAGTAACCACTTTAAAGACAATGCACGGCAGTGGCAATGTCATTGGAGGTGTCAACGTCACCATGAAACTCAAGTACAACAGTCCTGTAGAAGAGATGATTGTGGGAGGCATTCGTCAACAGCTCAAGCTGGCGCTGGGTGATAATCCCATAGGAGTTTATGGTCGAAATAAAGGCCGGATGCCCTCAACACGCATGGGAAACGCCTATGTGATGCGTAACGCTTTTATTGAAGCTAAAGAGTACAAGGCTAAATGGGATAAATACGAAAAAGACAAGGCGGCTGGTAAGAAGAATATCAATTCTCCTGAGAAGGACCTGAAGATGGAGACCTTGAAGATGGTCTTAGAGAAAGAGCTCGCCATCGACTGCCACGTCTATCGCGTGGATGATATTGTGTGGATCATAAATTTCTGTAAGGAATTAGATATTGATCTTGTACAGTTGAGCCACTGTGTAGATGGTTATAAGGTCGCAGATATTATTGCTGAGGCAGGAGTATCCTTTAGCGGCTGGGTCGACCGGTGGGGATTCCAAGAGGGAGCCTACGATGGCTGCCCCTATGGTTTTAAAATCATGCATGAGGCAGGTGTGAATATTGCGATCAATTCTGATCTTCCTGACACAGGACGCTATTTATATCTCGAAGCAGGAAAAGTGCTAAAGTATAATGACCTTCCAGAAGAAGAAGTTCTAAAGATGATTACTCTCAATGCTGCCAAATCACTGGAGATGGAAGACAGGGTGGGCAGCCTGGAGGTGGGCAAGGATGGAGATATTGCAGTTTTCGATAAACATCCTCTAGATTCTACCACCAAATGCCTAATGACGATTATTGAAGGAAAAATCTATTTTGACTACACAGAGGACAGCGTTGCTGTAAAGGGAGTAAACTATGAATAAAAGAACCTATTTCTCTTGTGCGTTTTTAATGTTTTTTCTGATAGTTCTCCTTGCTCTACCCCAGGAGGAGACCATCTTGATCCGAAACGGCACCATTGTCCCTGTTGTGGGGAGCAAAATCGAAAATGGGAGTTTACTGATAAGGAGTGGAAAGATAGTCAAAATTGGAAGAAACATCCAGGCCCCATCTGATGCGAAAGTCATCGATGCAAAAGGGATGTATATCTATCCTGGGCTTATAGCACCTATGACTGCCATCGGGGTCACCGGATACCCTGGAACCGGAAACGATTTGGACGAAGTGGGTGTTTCTACCCCGCAAATGGATCCATATGATGCCATCAATCCCGAGGACGATTGCATAGAAGTGACTCGGATTGGTGGGGTAACCACGGTCATGACCGGCAGTGGATCCAGAAATGTCATTAACGGAAAATCAGTGGTAATGAATCTTGAAGGTACTCTGGCAGAAGAAATGGTCATTAAAAGGTATGTGGCTCAAATCTTCAATATGGGAGCCAAGAGAAGGAATGAGTATCCTTCTACCCTCCCTGGTGTTGTATCACTAATCCGAGACAAACTGAACCAGGCCAAGCGTTATGCCGATAAGAAGAAAAAGTCCATGGTGAAAGGGGACAAGAAAAGAGACCCAAAACCAGAGGAGCCTTTCAATAGCAATCTGGAGATGGAAGCTCTCATTCCTGTTATAAATAGAGAAGTTCCGGCTCTCTTCATCACCCATAATGATGTAACCATTCGAAATGCCCTTCATCTGATCAAGGAATACAATCTAAAAGGAATTCTTTATGCGAAAGCCGATATTCTTAAGTTTACTGATCAACTGGTTGCAGAAAAAATCCCTGTTATCTGGGCAGGGACTATGACCATACCCAAGCGTTGGGAACCTTTTGATTTAAACTATCATACGGCTTATGTTCTCTCGGCCAAAGGAGTTCAATTTGCTTTAGACCAGGGAAGGTGGATCCTCACCAGCCATGACGTTCGCAACCTTCCTATTCCAGCCAGTATGTCGATGGCTCATGGTCTCTCCGAGGAAGAGGCAATTAAGGCAATAACCATTTACCCTGCAAGAATTCTGGGGATTGATGGCCAGGTTGGTTCTCTGGAAGTGGGTAAGACTGCCAATGTGGTTATATGGAGTGACAGCCCGATTCAGATGAGATCCAGAGTTCATACTGTGATTATAAACGGGAAGATCATTCCCCTGACCAGTGTTCAGACTCGCCTGAGAGATAAATTCGAGAAAATAGTTCGAGAACGCATGAAAGATAAAAAGAAATAGAAAAAATTTTACCTTCAAAAAACAAATCTCTCGCCAGAGGAGGCGAATCATGAAAACAGAAAGACAAAAAAAGAATACTTCAGAATTACTGCTCATCGCCTTGCTTCTGACGCCGGTCGCGGGGCTGACATCGCCGCAGTCCGATGTCTTTAAGGCGAGGCGCCAGAAGCTGGCCTCGATGACCGACGGCGGGATCATAATCATTCAAAGCACGGAAAAGAACCAGGACAACCTCCTTGAATTTTATGTCCCGGACAGCGACAATCATGATTTCATCTTTTTGACCGGTCTGGAAACCCCGGGAGCGACACTCATTCTCTGCCCGGGATCAGAGGATTATCCAGAGATCCTCTATATCGAAGGAGATCCGAAGGACATTCAAAAAAAGACGGAGATCCAAAATGTCTACTCCTCGGAGAATCTTCTTCCGGATCTGTCCAACGCCTACACCGATTTCTCCCTGCTCCGCTACACACAAAGACGGTCCAAACCTCTGGCTTCGGAAATCGCCAGAATTTTATCCGCAACAACCGGGGAAAAAATTATCTATTTCAATTTCCCCCGATTCGTCAACCTTGCTAAGCCGCCGCCGGAGAGGCTCAAATTCATCCACCGATTTCAGTCCTATTCACCAAAATATGAGATCCGGGATGTCTCGGATCTTCTCGATTCGATCCGCATGTATCATGATGAATACGGTCTCGCACAGATCCGTGAGGCGGTTCGGATCAGCGGCGAAGCCATGATGGAATGCATGAGGTCCGCCGAGCAGGGGATGACCGGGGAGCAGCTGGGGGCGATTTTCAACTTCGTCTCAGAATATCAGGGGGCTGATGGCTTCGCCTTTCCCACGACCATCCGCCATGGCAGCAGGGTTTACCGGGAACACTTCCCAAAAGAGGCCGTTCCCATGCAGGCAGGGGAGCTGGTCACGATCGATGCCGGCGCGGAAGTCAATCACTACGCGGCGGACATTCAGAGAACCTTTCCTGTATCGGGAACATTCTCCGAGGAACAGAAAAAGATCTACAACAAGCTTAAAAAGGTCCAGGAGGCCTGTATCCGGATGGTGAGACCGGGCGTCACGATGAAAGACCTCCAGGAGGCCTGCCTCAGGATGCTCGATGAGGAAGGGGGTTATGCCGAGGCTTTCCGCTGGGGGATCGGCCACTTTCTCGGCATGGAAGTTCACGACCACGGAAACAACCTTATCCCCTTCAAGCCGGGAATCGTGATCACCATCGAGCCCGCTCTCATCACGCCGAACTTTCGAGTCGTCCTCGAGGATGACGTGCTCTGCACGGAGGATGGATATGAATGGCTGACCGAATTCATCCCCAGAGAGGTGGAAGACATCGAACGGGTGATGAAAGAGGAAGGCATAAGGAGGATAAAATGACACGACCAGGCCTGAAAGAAGGAGTGTTTCTGATTTTGATCACTATCCTTTGGGCTTTTACGACCGCCCTGATCCCAAAAACTCCGGCCAGTCCGGCCGAACCCATCAAAACCCGCCTGCTCCTCAGATGGGGGGTCTGGTTGGCCTATTCGGAGTGGCGGCCCGATCAACCTCATGAGGATTGGTCCGGAAACCTGTCTACTGAAGGCGGGATCCTGCACAACCCTCAGCTGGTGATCTATCACGGCTCCTGGGCTCCCCAGCGCCGGACACTCATACCACTAAGTTCGCCTCAGTGGCGATCTCCCCATATCGATTTCCGGCGTCCCCGTTTTGGCTACAAGGGCCTGGAAGGACTCATTGTGGATGTCGAGGGCGGTAAAAGCACTCTGCTCCGCTTCCAGTCCGCGATGATGACTGCCTCCTTCCGCCTTGGAGACATCCCCGAGGGAGGAAAGTTGAGCTGGCCCGCCGGCCCTAAATACTCCGGATCTCAACTGGTCGTCTGCCGGATCGAAGATGAGGGGATATACTGGAACTCGCGGCGGGCGGCCCAGGAAGAGGCCCGTTCGGGGAAAAAATGGATCGAGCTGGACCTCGACTCTTTCCACGGCGATTTTTTGCAGCGTGAACTCCACCACCGTTTGGGTGCTTGGATCCCTCCAGGGGGAACAGTCGACATCCCCCTCAGGTGGCAGGGACAAACGCCGGTGATCGCGACCTGGCGGTTCGCCGGGACATTTTGGGCGCCGGGTCCGGATACCATGGGGGAAATCTATTCCGGAAGCAACAGCCCTGTGCTCAAACTGTCCACACGTCTGAATGGGAAGCCCCTCTCAACCGGGACATACAAGGCCAAGTTCATGCGGGGCGGCTGCAGCGGACTCGAACACTCGGACGAGCTCGGCAACTTAGCCGATTCTGGGGAGAAGCTCCTTTCCATCACCAACGAATCGGATGGCCCGGGCTATATCGTGCTTTACGGAGTGTCCGTCCGTGAGGCTCCAGACAACTGGGAACTCGTCAAAGATTTCCTGCCCTTCCAAGCGGATTGGTTCGATGGGTCCCCGACGGGAAGTGAAGACTTTGCGGACAAAGATCTTCCCAGCGGAGGCCGGGGGATTATCGTCGGCTACGACACGAATGTCCTGGCTGCCGAAAACGGATGGATCGACGCGGTCATCCGGTTCCAGGGTAAGACCGGTGCGGGCAACTTCGTCCTCTTTCGCACGGAAACGGACAGGGTCGACGCCGGAGACTGGAGGCGCTGGTTCAAGGCCTGCAGGGATAACCGTATCTACTTCGCCCTCCGCACCGACATGGCCGATCCCGCCCTGTCGGCTGAACAGCTAATGAGCCTGGCCGCCGAGATCGGCGGGGATTACTTCCTTGGTGAAAAAAACCATGAATTGAGTCTTCCTCTTTACGCCGGGCGCAGGGAGGTGGATTTTCCTCCCACGATGACTCTAGAGGAGGCCGAGCGGGGCTACATCCGGTACGTCCCGGGATCCTATCACGAGGAGAAATTTTCCCGGCTTCTTGGGGAGGCGGCCTTGCTCCACCGCTACGATTACAAAGCCGGAGTCAATCTAATCCTCTCGGAGACCATGACCGGGAATACCTCCCTCCTTCTCGCCGAGGCGCGGGGTGCCGCACGGGCCTACGGCCGAGAACTTTGGGGGATGCACATCGCCTGCCACGTTCACAGCACGCCAGAAGGGTGGCATCAGGAACGGATGTTCTGGCTGAACCTTTATCTCGGGTATCTTTCCGGGGCAAGCATACTTGAAGACGAAGAGGGGGCCCTGGCCAAGGTGCACAGCTTCGTCAGCGGACCGACCGATCCCCTGCCGGCCGCACGGCGAAAAACCATCGCGGAGTTCATCCGGTGGGCCAAGGCTCATCCGCGGACGTCCCCCCTCTCAGTCGACATTGGATTTCTCTACGGCCGTCACGAAGCCATCACGGGAGGCATGAGCCTGAACACGGAGCGTCCCGTCCGGGTCTGGGAAGGCTTTGGGCCGGCAGTTCCGGAATGGGAGTACGGACGTCCCGAATACGGCTGGCTGCTGATGGACATCTTCCTGCCGGGGGTTTGGCTCTGCCCCGTGCTTCGGGAGGAAAGCAGCCTCCGCCGCTGGTTTGCCGGAACCCCGCACGGACAGGTGGATGTTGTCCCGATCGAAGCGGATACGGACAGCCTTTCACGCTATAAGCTTCTCGTCTTTCCGGGATGGCACACCATGAAGGCCGATGACATGGAAAAATTCATGGAATATGTTTCCGGAGGTGGAACACTCGTGCTCGGGATCCCGCACCTTCAGACATCCTCGGACCGGACAGCCGTCCTCTCCCGGTCGGACTGGTATTTTGTCCAGCCTCGCCTCATCGAACGCCTCTGCGGACTGAGAGTCGAAGGACCGGATTCATCGATAAAATCCGGAAGGATCTTCGGACGTGACTGGAACCTTACGGATCCGAAGTTCGGGCCTCTTCAGTTGACGGATATTGTCCTGCGGGGCGGCCGCATCTCCGCCGAACTGGGAGGCTTGCCCCTGGTCGTGGAGAACAGGATCGGAAAGGGGCGTACCCTGACCTTTTGCGCCCAAGAATACTTCGGCCACAGCGGACTGAGGGCCCTGGCCCACCACTGGCTGGAGAGACTCGCCGCCGAATTGGTCCTGGATGTTCGTTTGGAGGGCGGAGATGGAGAGGTGGCCTACTTCGTCTATCCACTACAAGAAGGAGGCCACCGTGTTTTTCTGATCAATACGGACTGGACCGTCCCGGGAAACACAAAGTCCTGCAGGCTGAAAACCAAAGAGGGAAAAGTTCTCGAGGTGAATGTTAAAGAGGGCGAAGTCACCGAGGTTCTGCTCTGATCATCCAGCGTCCAAACCGCCCGCACAGAGAAAGACGCATGACAACTCCTTCCCAGCGGGAGGGCTAATCACAAAAACTACATTTTCTGGACCGAAGACACATCGAGGATATAGATTCCGCGGCCGTGGGTGGCTGCGACCAGGATGCTGTCCCGGGGATGTACGACAAGATCGTGAACGAAGGTCGTGGGCAGACCGCTTCCGAGAACATGCCAATTTTTGCCGCCGTCTGTGGACACATAAACGCTGAGATCGGTTCCGACATAAAGCACATCGGCGTTTTTCGGATCTTCTCGAATAACATTGATCGGTCCGCAGGGAATATTGGACGAGATATCGATCCAGGTCTCTCCATAGTCGGTAGATTTATACAGATAGGCCGCAAAATCGTCGTCTCTCTTGCCGTTGAGCGACAGATAGACCGTGCCTTCATCATAAGCCGAGGCGATGACCCTGGAGACATGTTTGTTGAAGGGAAGTCCCGAGCCGATCTCAGTCCAGTGGTTTCCGTGGTCCCGCGTGACCTGGACCTTTCCATCATCCGTTCCGACATAGAGGAGACCGAATTTGAGGGGGGATTCCGAAATGACCGATATCGCCGCGAAGGAGACGTCATCCTGCTGTTCGGGATTAAAGGCAGTCAGGTCGGGGCTGATGGTTTCCCAGGTCGTTCCCCTATCCAGAGTGCGGTGAAGAAACTGTGTTCCGATATAGAGGATGGAGGGATTGTGTGAGGAGAGCAGAAAAGGGTTTAAACACTGACGCCGCAGCCGCGTTTCCCCTTGCGGATCCGCGGGTTGGATGGTTTCCGACTCCCATTCTCCGTCTCGGAACTTCGATTTCAGAATATTGTTCGCATAGTAAATATTTGAATCGGTGGGATCGATGGCCACATAGGTGTATTCGCCGCCGGGAGCCCGCTCCCACTGCAGCCTGTAGTCCTGGCCCGGGCGAGCTTTTCCGGGTTGGCTGGTGACCGGACCTCTGACGCAGCCGTGATCCTGGGGCGAGGCATAGACATTGAAGGGTTTTTCCATATCCACGGCCACGCTGTAAAACTGTTGGATGCCGAGATTGGAATGAAAATTCATCCAGGTTTTGCCCCCGTCGTAGGAGATGTTGAGTCCGCCGTCATTCCCGTTGACCAGGTAGTTCGAGTTATCGGGATCTATCCACAGGGCGTGATGATCGGCATGCAGTCCGGGATAAGAGAGTTTGGTGAAAGTCTTTCCGCCGTCCACGGATTTCAAAACATTCACCCCGATAATATAAACGGTGTTTTCATCGTTGGGATCGACGCGGATCTGTCCGAAGTAATGATCCAGCCAATTAAAGTCGGGATAGGCATAGATCTTGGAAAGCGGCTCCTTCGACAGATAAGCATTCTTCCAGTTCTCGCCTTTGTCGTCGGAAATGTAAACCTCTATGCCCTTCATGAGAGGTTTTCTCCCCTCCGCTTCCCTTGCCCACGATCTTCTTCGTGGCTTTTCGGGCGTCCGGCGGCTCTGGTTGTCGACGATGGCATAAACAACGTCCGGATTGGAGCTTGAGACATCCAGCCCGATCCTCCCTCTGTCTTTGGCCTGGGGAAGTCCATTGTTGATCTTCCGCCAGGTTTTCCCCCCGTCGGTTGTTTTGTGGATACCGCTGCCGGAATAATCCGGCTTATTTTGAGGATCGCTCCAGCGTCTTCGGATCCTCTGCCATGTCGCCGCATAGAGGGTCTGACCGTCTGAAGGATCCATGGCCAAGTCGATCGCCCCTGACTTTTCATCGACATAGAGAACCTTGGTCCAGGTCGATCCTCCATCCGTCGTCTTGTAAACACCGCGCTCTTCATTATCAGTCCAGATGTGACCGGACGCCGCGACATAAACAATGTCCGGATTTTGGGGATGAATAACGATC
>SDBT01016138.1_pt1 | contig 11843 bp, 16 predicted proteins | sample 2277101 | NCBI WGS metagenome assembly SDBT01 (sample SAMN10404973, study PRJNA504765) | marine sediment metagenome | isolation source: marine sediment core GS10_PC15, 103 cmbsf | place: Arctic Ocean: Southern Knipovich Ridge | collected 2010
GTCTGCGACCAAGACGGTGCCGTTCGCTCCGACCGGGAGCACCACCGCCGTGTTGCCCGTGGTCGCGACTGCGAGGTCTCCCTTGGCGGACCAGAACAGGTCCGAGGCGATCGTGAGTCTGCCGGCGTCGAATCGTCTCAGCTCTCCGGTGCTCGCTTCGCCGAGCAGCCAGTCTCCAACGGCAGCGGCCTTAGTCGTCAGGCCGGTGACCTTTACGTCGGCTCTGACGCCGCCCGTGCCAGCGTTCCGCATCGAGAGCGTCCAGGCTGCCATATCCTGGAGGCCGGCGTGCTGGACGAGGCCCCACGCGGCCGTGCCCCCGGAGACCACCAGAGCCTCGTCGGCCGCTCCGATCGGGAGCCTGGCCGCGGCGTCTGGGCCAGTCGCGACTGCGAGGTCGCCGAGCACGTCCCAGAAGGTGTCATCGACGATGTTCTGGCCGCCGCCTCCGCCGGGCAAGTCGCCGATGTCAGCGCGGGCCAGCGTCCCATCGGCCAACTCGACCATCATGAAGTCGCCGGCCGCCGGCGCGGGCTCGTCCGCTAGCGCGCTGATCTTCACGTCGGCGCGCGATCCGGTTGAGCCTGCGTTGCGAAGTTGGATCGTCCAGGCGAGCGCGTCCTCTAGCTGGGTGTCTAGGATCGGGCCGAATATCTCCGCGGCGCGCGGGAGACGATCCTGGATTAGCCAGCGACTCGTGGCTGCGTCTCGCCAGAATGATACGCGCTCACTGGCGCCGAGCACGTAGTCTGCGCCCGTCGGCGAGGTATGGCGGTTGGCCGCAGCGCTCGACACATTCTCATGGGCGAACGTAATCGGGAAAGATCCGCCGTTGACGACAGTGATGTAGTCGTCGTCCTGCACGCCTGGGAACGTCGCGACCATCCCCGTTATCGTGCGGGCGGCGTCCGAGGTGAGTCGCATCACCTTTCTTCGATTCGTGTCTATCGGGATGACGTAGTCGTTCTGGTCCCCCGTGATCTGGGCGGGAGCCGACGCAGGGAAATTCAGGTAGCCGGCGAACTCGGCCCGCGAGCCAGCGAGAATCGCGAGGGCGCGATTCCTTACCGTGCCCGCGTTGTGGATATTGGTTAGCGAGAGTGCCCCGGTAGCCTCGACGCTCCCACCGTTCAGCGTCAGCGTCGGGACCGCAAGGTCCCACATCGAAAAGTCGGTGATCGCCAACCCGTTGACGTCAATGTCCCCAGAGTTGAACGAGTAGATGTGCGCGCCACCGGCGACCTGTAGCTGGTGGTTCGCGGTGTTGAAACTCACGAAGAAGTTGCTAGCGCCGGGCTCGGGGAGAATGGAACCAAAAGAAAGGCGGTCAACCTGCACCTGGTAGCCAACCGGAGTGACGGCTGTTGACCGCAAGGATAAGAACGGCTCGGCGCCAGGGAACCAGCGCTGGACTATCTCCTCGGAGTCGAGCGTCCCGAAGAATATGTCCCCGATTCCGAACGTGGACTTGGCCCCGCCCTCGTTGCGGATGACGAAGTGCTTGGCGTCCGCCGCCATCTGCGACAGCACAGCAGTCCAGCTTCCGTCGATAATCAAACTGGGGTTCGGAGCCTGCATTCTAATGCCGAAGGCGTCATTACACCTCACCGTTCCGAGGTCCGAGCCGCCCGCGGTTAGAAAGGGACCGCAAAAGTCGAATCCGGCCATGTCCCCGAAGTCTACTTGCGACCCGGCTGGCACAGAGTAAGTGGGTGCAAACTCGACGGCCTGTGTGTTCGTGAGCGAATAAGACGAGAAAAGTCCAGAGCACACGACGCTCGGACGAATCTGCATCCCTGTAACGAAGACAGTGTCCGCGGGCGTTCCACCTGTCTGGGCTGCTATCTGCGGAGACCATCGCACAGCGTATAGAGGCGGAACGTGGTTGGCGTTGTCCGTCACGACAAACTTAGATCGAACGTCTAGCCCTGCGAAGAAAGCGAAGGCTCCAGGATTGTCGTTCAGGTTGACGACGGACGTGTCTTCTAGGATGCGACCGGCGGGTTGTCCGAGAGCCCCGGTGCCGGCATTCGCATTCCACGTTGATTTATTCTGAATGAGAGTGACGGTGACGGGGGCCACCGTGGTGAAGGTCTCTCCGAATTGGATGGACGCGCCGAGCGTGTCGGCGGGGACGGCCTGCGACTGGACCGGCTCCAGGGCCAGCTTGGACTTCAACCGGACGAGACCGAGCGTCGGATCGGAGCTGCCCTGGTGCGTCAGCTCGTCGCTTGCCCCGGTCCCGCCGATCGCATCCTGCCCGCCAGCTCGGCCGAGCAGGTACAGATAAATGCTATGGCCCGACGGATCGTCGGCGCGACTCGCGGCGTCGAGATCACCGTGGTCGCTCGAGCGGTTCGGCGGTCCGAGATGAACGGCGGCGGCGCTCACCGCCTACTCTTCCGGCTCGGGCGGGTCTGGCTCCGGGCCAGGCGGCTCAGGCTCTGGCGGCTCGGGCAGGTCTGGGTCCGGCGGCGGCGGGACGGGCGAGGCTCGGAGGGCGGCGTCCTCGGCGAGCTTGTCGAGGTCGGCGAGGGGCAGGCCGAGCATCTCCCGGACCGCATTGATGGCCGGGTCGTCGGGCGCCAGGACGGCCCCGCTGTCGGCGAGGTCCCGGATGGCGGCCGTGATCTGGTCTACGTCGCGGTGTTGGGCGAGAGACGCCACGAGGCCGGGCCAGAGCTCTTCGGGAATCCCGTTGAGCCGGCAGACGACCGGGATGAGGTCGGCCTCGTAAGCCTCGCCGAGCTCGCGCAGGCCCGAGTCCACGAGCTGGGCGAATTGCTCCGAGAAGACCCGGCCGAGAGCGAGGGAGCCGGAGCCGTCCCCGCCGAGTAGCAGGCCCTGGACGCCCAGCACGAGCGCCATCTCGCGCGTGAGCCGCTCGATCGCAGAGGCGACCTCGGCCGCGCTCGTCGGGCTGCCCATCATCAGCTTGATATCCCACTCCAGCGTCGAGCTCGGCGACTCGCTCTCGCCGGTGTCCCGGTAGGGCGCGGAGTCGAGCGCGATCCCGAGCTCGGGATTCTTGATGTGGTCGTGGATGAAGTCCTCGAGCGGCTTGATCGCGTCTTTTCGCTGCTGCTCGGTGAAGTTGTTTCCGACCATCGCGCGCAGCTTGCCGTAGGGGATCCGCGCGACCGGGATGCCCTTTAGGTCCGTCTCGAATCCGAACGCCTCCAGGAGCTGGTAGCGCTGGAGTCGCTGATTCGATGCGACGAGATGGCGGAACAGGCCGAATCCCTCGGGCGAATCCGAGAGCGCGTCGTCGACGATGTGGATGATCTTGCTGCGAGGCAGGAACACTTCCTTGAGCGTCCCCGGGTTGGTCTGCGTGCAGCCCTCGACGTTCCCGGCCTCGTCGAGCGCCCACCGCTCGATCGTAGACTGCGGCCGTGGCGCCACGTCCAGCAGACCGATCGCCCCGTCCGGGCGACGCTTGGCTGTCCACTCCTGAATCGAGAAGCCATAAAACCGATACATCCCGGAGCGCCGCACGACCCGGCTCCACGGTCGCTGCAGATCGTGGATGACGTCGTCGACGAGATCGGCTGCTTCCTGAGCTCGCTTCGCGTCGGCCTCGTTGTCGGTGTCAGCCGGCGATACGGTCCAGGCGCTGTTCGAAAGCAGATTAAGAAACGCTCGGACGCCAGCGGCAACGATCGCGACGTTCGCCAACAGGTCGCTGAACGTTTCGTAGCGAGCCCGGCCGCGGAGCTCCTTGTTCCTCTCCGTCGAAACGAGAAAGCCTCCGGACGTGAAGGCGCCGGAGGTTCCGAGCTCGGTGGTGGGAGTGGCGCTGCGTTGGCCTCGAAGTCTAAAGAGCCGACCGAACGCGCTGCCCATAGCCACCCCCCCGCTATCGAATGATCTTCGGCCCCTCGGATGGCGGGGCCTGCTTCGCTCGTTTCAGCGCTCTCGCATAGGATCGCGACGCGGCATCGATCTGGTCCTTGAAGTCTCCGCGGGGGAAATTAACAGCCTCCGCAATAAAAGCGTCGTTCCAGGGACCTCGCACCAGGTAGACGTTGCCCAGCGAGACCTGGCTGGCCAGCGGCTGAGCTCGGTCTTCCTTCGACCCGGACTCGGGCGACGAGAAGACCTGGTAGCCGCCGAGCTTGCCGCCGACAAACGGCTTCTGCCACTTGCCGGCCTGGCCGGGATCCTGCGGGAAGTCGATCTGGACGTCGAGGCCATCCTGCTTCGCCAGCGCCTGCATCCACAGGATGACCTCGCCAGCCTCGTATCGGACGCGGGCGGAGTCGCCGATGAACACCCGGTCGCTCTGGAAGTCGACCGCGATCTTCACGCCAGCGCTGGCGCTCTTCGTCTTCTTGGAGCCGGCGAGGTCGTAGCCCCTCGCCCATCGGAGACCGGCCGGGAGCTCGTCCGGCAGGATGAACTTGAACTCCTCCCGCTTGAACATCGTGCCGCCCTTGGGCTGCGGACGCTGCTGGAGCTGGCCCGCCACGGCTGCCTCTCCACCTCGAGACCGAAGCGGTTTCTTCAGGTCCTGCTCGATTGAGTCTCGCGGGAATCGCTCCGGGTCGAGAAGGTCGCCCTCCTTGCTCCGGCGATCCTGGGCGGTCAGCGTGCGCACCGGACCCTGGCTGACGACGAGACCCTCGACCTGTGCCTTCGCCGGGATCCACCGCGGGACCGTCTCCTCCTCGAGCTGGACTAGGCGGACCTTCTTGGCGCGGACGCCCTTGCGGCGCAGGGGCGTGAAGCAGGGGTTGGAGCGCTCGTATTCCATCGGGAGGCAGAGCCACTCGTAGCCGAGCTCGGATTTCAGAATATGGCCCGTGCAGTCGTTGACGCCCGTGCGCTGCTGGATCAGCACGATGGCGCTCGTGCGGATGTCCGTCGTTCGGGACGGAACGACCTCGGAGAGCCAGAGCAGCGTCGATTCGGTGATCCGCTCCGATTCGGATTCGCGGACGTTGTTCGGGTCGTCGATCACCACCCGGTCGCCCCGCTCTCCGGTCCCAGTCCCGCCGACCGAGCTCGCCAGCCGAAAGCCGGCCTGGTTGGTGTCGTAACGAATCTTGGCGTTCTGGTCGGAGACGAGCGAGAAGCGATGGCCCCAGAGGCGCTGATAGAGCTCGGAGTTGATCAGGTTCCGGCATCGGCGGTTGTCTCGTACCGTGAGCTGCTGGGCGTAGGCGAACGAGAGATACCGCAGGTAGGGCATATCCCGCGGGCCCCACTCCCACGAGGGCCAGAGCACGTTGGTCTCGAGGCTCTTCGAGAATCCTGGCGGGACGTTGATCAGCAGTCGCTTGATCTGGCCGGCCGTCACGGCCTCGAGATGCTCGCCGATCGCATCCATGTGCCAGCCGTAGACGAGCGGCCGGCCGGGCTCGAGCACGTGCCAGACGAGATGGGTGTAGGCGCGCAGAGACTGCTCGGCCTCGTAGGCGTCCAGCAGCCGCATCGCCTCGTCGGGATCGGCCGCGGCGGCCTCGAGCTCCGGAGGTAGCGCAGCGGGCGCGGCCATCAGCTCACTGGATCGGGTCGCCGGGCTTCGGGCCCATCTCGGAGAGCGCGGAGCGAGCGCCCATCTTGGTCAGCACGGTCCGGAGCGCTGCGCGGCCCTCCGGATCCAGCGTTCCGATCCGGTCCTGAAGCGACGGAGCGCTCGAGGGTTCCGCCGCGAGCTCGTCCGGGGCATCGGTCCAGCCGGCTCTCGTCCGCAGCCAGAATATCTGCGCGCGGACGCTCCCACCCCGGACCGCGTTGTTGTAGAGGGCGGTGGCGACCGAGGCGTTGGCCTTCGTCGCCCCGGTCTCGAGCTCTTCGCGAAACGAGGTGCGCAGCGTCGTCACGCCGATCTCGAGCACGCGGGCGATCTCGGCCTGCGTAATCGCAAAGCTGACCATCGCTGAGACCAGGTTCCGCTCGGCCTCGGTGAACTCGCGGGCGGCGACCCCTCGCGGCTTCTTGCCCTTGAGCTTCTCACCGAAGTGGCGCTTGATCGTCGAGACGTGACAGCGGAGCGCGCGCGCCATCTCGGCTTTCGAGGCTCCCGCGCTGATCATCTTGGTGACCAGGGCTCGCTCGGAGGCGTCGAAGCTACGCGGTCTTCCGCCCATCGGAGTCCTCCCCGCGCAGGATCCAGCCTTCCCTATAGCCAGTTGCCCAGCCGGCGTGCCAGGCTCTTGCACACCAACAGCAGACTTCAACACCCATCACCGCTTTGGCCCAGCGCAGTCTCTTCCAAAGTACACGGTTGCAGAATTCACATCGCTTCACCTACGAGACCCCATCAGCCCTCCTCTCCGCGAGCGCGGCGAACGTCTCGCCGGTCTCCTCGAGCGTCGCCTCGGCCCCGACGAACGCCTCCCAGCGGCGGACTGCTACGTCGACGAACACCGGGAGGAGCTCGAGGCCGTAGCAAGCCTTTCCGGTGATCTCGGCTCCGATCAGCCCGCTGCCGGACCCCAGGAACGGCTCGTAAAGGTCGCCCCGGTGATTGTCGAGAGCGATGCGCCAGAGCTCGACCGGCTTCTGGGTCGAGTGGCCGCCCTCGACATTCTTGTCGTAGGGGACCTCCCAGACGCTCGTGGCGTTCTTCGCTCCTGTCCAGCCGGCCTTGCCGCCTTTCCGGACAGCATACCAGCAGGATTCGTGCTGGTAGTTGTAGTGGCCCCGGCTGATGATAATCCGAGGCTTCCGCCAGATGAGCTGGGAGCGGATCGCGAAGCCGGCCGCCTCGAGCGCCTGGCCGCTCTCGATTGAGACGTCTCCGCCTCCGGTCCAGCCGTACAGGACTGCGCCCGGGCAGAGGCGCCAGGCGGCGCTCCAGTCCACCCGGTCGTCGTTCGCGACCTCCACTCGCCGGGTCGGAGCGAAGTCCAGGTGCCCGGCCTCGGCGGCCTTGACCCGCCACTCTGGGTCGTAATCGACGCCATAGGGCGGATCGGTCACGCAGAGATCCGGCCTGGCACCGTCGAGCAGCCGGGCGACGTCCTCCGGTTTCGTCGCGTCCCCGGATGAGACCCGGTGGGGGCCGAGCAGCCAGACGTCCCCCGGCTCGGTCGTCACGACGTCCGGGAGCCCCGGGACAGAATCCGGATCGGTCGTGGCGTTCATCCGGCGGCCGGCCCGGGCGAGGGCATCCTTGACCGCATCCGGGTCGAAGCCGATGGCCCCGAGGTCGTAGCCGATCTCCGCGAGCGCTCCGAGCTCGGCGGCCAGCATCATCGGGTCCCAGCCCGCGAGCTCCGCCAGGCGGTTGTCGGCGATCACGTAGGCCCGCTTCTGGGCGCTCGTCAGTCCCTCTTTTGGGATGACCGGGACCCGCTTGAGCCCGAGTCCCTTGGCGGCCTCCCAGCGGCCGTGGCCGGCGAGGATCGAGCCCTTCTCATCGACCAGCAGCGGATTCGTCCAGCCGTACTCGACGATGGAGTCGGCGATGAGCTGGATCTGCTCAGGCGTGTGGGTGCGCGCGTTGGGGCGGGGGCGGAGCTTCCCGACCGGAGACCAGCGCGACCGGGGGAGCTTTTCGCTGCGGAGCGTCCTTTGGGTCTTTTTGGCGGCCACGGAGAGGGACCGTAGCCCCGCGGCTCCGCCTCGTCGATGCGTCTGCCAGTCCGTCTCGCAGGGTCATCGACCCCCGAGCTGCTCGAGCAGGTCGGCTGCGTACTCCCGCGTGAGGAGCCAGATGACCGCGACCGTGATGACGGCCTGGCTGATTCCGCCGAGGTAGTCGAGCGCCTTGGCGCGTCTCGAGGGGCCCTGGCGCTGGTCCGGGCAGGGCTCGTATTTGCAGTGGCGCTCGCCCTCGCCGGCCTCGGTGAGCTCTTCGATGGTCGCCCGGAGCTCGTCGATGGTCGCGCTGGCCTCTGCGAGTAGCTCGCGCGGCGTCTTCGCCATCGTCGCCTCCTCGTCGGATGGCGTAGAGGCTACCTCAGCGCGATCACCAGCGGGCTCACCGGCGGCCGACCAGCCAGGCGACGAGACCGAAGAACGCGATGCCCGCGACGATCACGAGCGCCTCGGGCATCGACATCGGAGGCTCCAGCGCCCCGAGGTGGGCGGGCAGCATCAGGCTCGTCTCCGATGGCGGGCGGAGAGCGGGCGCCCCATCGGCCGGACGTGGACCCGCGCTGGATTCAGCTTCTCGGCGCGCTCGCAATGGATGCAGAGGCGGATCGGGTCGGGGGTGACGATTCTCGGGATGTCGTACAGGTCGGTGCCTTGTTTCGTCACCGGGACCTTGACGCCGCAGGCGGTCTTCGCCGCAGCCGGGTCGGCGATCAAGTGCTGCTTGCTACGCTTTCGCGCCCCTTTCGGGTAGGTCGTGATCCACTCCACGATCGGCATCTGGCTCCTCCTCGTCGTCGGCCCGGTAGGCCGAGAGGTCGATGTGGTCCCGCGCGAAGCGCTCGGGCGCGTCCTGGTGGGTGACGTCCCGGGCCGGCTTGGGGTCGGGATTTCCGATCTGGAAGACCGTGACCGCGTGGCCGGTCGCCTCGTAGCTCCCGCTGTCTGCGCGCTCCATCTCGAGGGCGGACGAGCGGCTGATGGGCAGGCAGCTCCGCCAGCGGCCGGTCAGGATTCGGGGCCGCCTCATCGGTCAGCCTCGAGCGCGGAGACACGACCCTCAAGCGCGCTTAGGCGATTCCAGTCGGAGGTCCAGGTTGGTGGACCGGCCCAGGCAGCGATCGCGACGGCCATAGCCACGATCGCTACCTGCCCGAGCCACCAGCGCCAGCCTAGCTTCTCGTCGTCGGGGGGCTTGACCCGGCCGACCCGCAGGTAGCCCTCCTCGGTCTCCTCAAACGGCATCTCTTGTCCCCTCGTAGGCCCTCGAGAGGGCTGGACGTGACAGCACCAGGTCCCGGGCTCTCGGGGCCCCTCGGCGCCGGAGGCACCACACAGGTGAATGCTGTGATTCAGCTCTCCGCGACCCTAGCCCCTCGAGAGGTCTCACAGTCCAGAGCTGTCTGCGCTGTGGGCCCTGTGCTTGCCGGTCAGTTGCCAATGAGTTGCCAGCGATCTTCCAGCGATCTTCCAGCGAGTTGCGCGTCATTCGCGCGAGCTCGGGTGGTCCGCGGCGTCCGGGCAGGCGTCTCCGTCGGGGCAGGGGGCGACCGTGCCGCCCTGCATCTCCTGGCCGCCCGTCCGGCCCTCGAGCACTCCGGCGCCCCAGACATCATCGGCGGTCAGAGGCCGCGAGAGGGCCCGGGCGGCGGCGTTCAGATACTCGAGCAGGCACCGGATGTCGTCGAGGCTCGGCTGTCGCTCGACCGCCGCCAGGACGCCAGAGGGGCTCGCCCGGAAGAAGCAGATCGTGGCGATCCGGCCGGAGGCGAGCGGCGCGCGCATCCACTCGTTCGTGAGCTTGCGACCGTCCCGCCTTGCATCTCCTGGCCAACCGCGCCAGCCGAGTCCCTCGCTGCTCATCGGTCGAGTCCGATTGCCTTGCTGATCTCGGGCGAGAACCCGCCCAAGCCGTTGAACCGCTCTTCGAAGTATCGACCGGCCTCCGCTTGGAACATCGGATGCCCCGATGGAGCAAACCGATGGAGCCTCGCCATCTCGACTCTGCTCAATGCGTCGATTTCCGCTTTCAGTTTCTCGTCCATCGTGTCCTCCTCAAAACGGCTGCCCTCCCTCGCCCTCATCGTCCCGGTTCTTGAAGATCCGGGCGTTCCGCTCGAGCACGGCGGAGGTCTCCTCCAGCCACTCGTCGAACGGCCGCGGGTCCTGGCGTGCCTCGTCGGATAGCGGGAGGTCGCGCGCCTCGACCTGCGTCTCCGAGAGGAGCGTGTCGTCGGCGAGCTGGTCTGGCGTCGCGCGCGGGATGTCTGGGTCGACGTCCGGCCGGAGCTCCTGGAAGGCTCGAGCCTCCCTGCGCGTCGAGTCTGTCCAGCCCCTGTCGAGCTCGTCGAGCACAGTCTGGTGCCCGGCCTGCTCAAGCGCGGCGCGGCCGATCCGCCGGAGCGAGGAGTCGGGCATCGGGTCTCTCTGTGGAATCCCTAGCCGGCGGCAGATGCTGGCTAGCCCCTCGTCCGAAAGCGAAAGCACGACGAGATTTCCAACGGTGACGTGGAGTAGAACCGCGCCGCCGAGCAGACCATCGGCGACAGCGCCCAGGACCTCGGAGAGCCGATCCCTAACGTGCTCGAGCTCAGTCTGGTTGCGGGTCACGGCTCGCGCTCGATCTTCCGGACGTGGACGATCTGCAGACGGCCCTCGGTGCTCGAGCAGAGCAGCCGCCCGACCCTCCCGCGTAGAGGCTCGATGACGATCGGATCGCCATCCACCGGGTCGAGATTCTCGGCAAGCATTCGGAGGTCGTCGGCGTGTCCCGAGCAGTAGAACTCCTCGGCGCGGCCGGGCCACTTCACCCGATAGGTCGCGAGATCGGGGCAGGGCTCGTCGCTCACCGCTTGCTCCGCTCCTGCGCAGCCTCGGCCCGGCGCTCGTGCCGGTTTCCAACTCGCTCCTGCTTGTCGAGCAGCCGCAGCGTGATCTCGCGATGGCGGATGCTCCCGTCGCTCATCGCCTCGGTCTCTCCGAAGCCGACGACCTCGCACTGCTCACCTTTCAGCAGGACGATCTCGCCCACGGCGATCCGCTGGAACGGGCTCTTCGGCTCCGGCGGTATCTGGTCGAACGTCCCCGTGTCGGTGTTCATCGGTCTTCTCCTCCTCGGTGATGATCAGGTCGACGACGACGGACGGCCAGCGCTTCATCGGCCTGAGCGTGCCTCGGATCCGGAGCGGCTTCATTCCGCCTGCCGGAGATCCTGGTGCAGGCGCTTGGCGACCATCCAGATGACGCTCCCCACGAGGTCGTCATGATCCTCGGCCAGGTCGAGAGTCTCGGCCGAGATCGTCTGGCTTCTGTAGCGGCCGGCCGCAAGAACGTAGACGACCAGGCCCATCGGGTGGTGAGCCATCCCGCCCGTCTCGAATCCGAGCGCCAGGCAGTTGTCGCGCTCGTTGAGCTTGGCCGCCCAGCGCTCCCGGATGGCCTCGAGCTCCGGGTCGGGGGCAGGGCAGATGTCGTCGGCGGAAAGGGTCTTCGACATAGGCGGCGTTCCAGTGGGATCATCGCACGATAGGGCGAGAGTCGGAAGCGAAAAGTGGCGCGACCCCCCCAGAGTCCGGCAGGGTAACCGCCGGCGGGAGACAGAGGGCCGCGCCCGAGCCTGATGCGTCAGGCCCGTTTCCGTCCGCGGGCTAGGCAGCCTGCGGGTCGTTTTGTCTCGCTCTTCGCCTCGCCCAGAAGACGTCGAATGACGTCAGAGAGCTCACGAGCTTGAGGTCCAGCGGCGGCGCGACAGTGACCTTGGCGCGCATCGCGGCGGCGCTTTTCAGGGCGCCGGCTCCCTCGTAGGCTCGGAGGGCCAGGCGGAATTGCCCCTGGCTCTCGTGCTCCTGGGCCCGGACGAATCGGTTGTAGCGATCCGCTCCGGCCTTCCAGAAGGCGGTCGATAGCCGGCGGCTGCTCTCGGTGTTGTTTCGTCTCATCTCCTCGTCTCTCCGTCCTGGCCTGTTACCGGCCAGGGCGCGGCCCTCGCGGGCCGGCGTTAGTGGAACAGGCGTTCCCGCTTCTCCAGCGTGATCTTGGCCTCGGCGTCCTCGACGCTCAGCACCCAACCGAACCAGGAGCCTAGGCGCCGCTCGAGCAGTCCGGACCGGCGCTCCGGGCCGTTGTAGCCCCGGTCGTCGCCGGATCGTCGCAGCCCGCCTCGGCGCTGGATGAAGGCCACCAGCTCGTCGGGCAGGTCGCTCAGGTCGGGCGCGGGGGCGTGGATGTCCCAGCCGCCCCCCTCGGAGTGGACGAGCGTGAAGCCGTCCTCCCTCTCAATCTCGGCTGCCATCGGT
>SDBT01016139.1_pt1 | contig 11842 bp, 30 predicted proteins | sample 2277101 | NCBI WGS metagenome assembly SDBT01 (sample SAMN10404973, study PRJNA504765) | marine sediment metagenome | isolation source: marine sediment core GS10_PC15, 103 cmbsf | place: Arctic Ocean: Southern Knipovich Ridge | collected 2010
GCAACAGTCAGACATCAAAACAATAAAGCTGCAACCGCTTACAATAAAGAAGTAAGCACACGCATAAGCAAATTAAAAGACTACTTTGGGAAAGAGGTAGGCGACCAACGGGTACAGCTTGCTGTTATAACAACGAAAGTCGATACCCTATGGGAGATATACGCAGAAGACGCGATAAGGCAAGCAACTCCATTAGCACTAGCAATAATCAGAATATCAGAACTCTCTATGTGGAATTAAGGAGGAGTCATGGAAGTAGTAGCGGAATTCAACGAGTGCCCTGACTGCAAGGTCGATGCCTGGTTGATGAAGTCTATCATGAGAATGGAAATAATCAAGGGCAATGTAGGAGAAGATGTGGTCCCAAATACAGGAACAAAAGTATTCACCAACCTTGACGCACGGAAGCCTCCCCTGATTGGTGGTAGGGTTGCCTCCGCAAGGGTGTATTACGACATCTGCACTAAGTGTGGGGTGGAGAAACCGGTGAGGATTGAAAAAGGCCACGTAACTATGCCTCAGCCTGGACATGCTCCAATATTCGCATAATGTTACCGGATAATGTTACACTAGAGCTATTTGAGGCAATGGAGGACCAGCAGATTACGACTGCTGAGACTACAGGAATGATAGGAGCTGTGTTTAGTAGTGCGATAAGTGCCATGGTAATGGCATTCGCGATGCTGATGTTCAACAGGGTGATAAAGGATAATCCAGGCAATCCTGGTAACCCTGGTAATCCTGGTGATATAGCTTCTGAGGTAATATCCCGAGCTGGTCTGAAGGTATATGAATACATGTATTTCCCACCATCTGAGGAGGAAAGTAAACCGCGTGTATATGCCTATACTAGAAGGAGAACCATCGGGTCTTATGAAATCCAGATGACAAGGACTGATGATAGTTGTGCGATAAAGCTGTATGAATTCTTGCCTGGATGGAAGAAGAAGTTAAGAGCTACCTGGACAGGTATAGGTGTAGCTGAGTGTGATAAGAAGTTCTTGGAAGTGGTGGAGACAGTTATTCAAGTGAGATTTGAGCACAAGACACAGTTAATGAGGTAGAGATGATACAACCACTATTCAACGGTGTGTTAGCAATACTGCTAGCGAAATTCTGCCTAAACGATATTCCACACGCAGCTGGCATTACTGGCAACCCTAAACGCTATATTCCACCCGAAGAGAAATACCATATGGTGAGACGCACTAGACGGGGCTCGCTGGTTACAATAGAAAGAGTAGGCAACAAAGCAGTCTTAGAAATCACCAATTATGAAGACATGACGAGCATATCCAATCTGCTTAATGCAGCAGGAATCAAATGGACAATGTATGCCAAAGAAGACACCTTTATTCCGCGTGAGAAACGGTATGGGCGTGTACTAGTGGTAGAATTTGACTTCAGTGAACTAGAGCGAGTGATCAAGAAACTTCCCTTGATGTTGGAGTAATAGTTGGATGAGGTACTGATATGACACAAGGGCTATTTAATAGCATGATGACAATACTGCTAGCAAAGTTCATGTTGAATGATGTGCCACATGCTGCTGGTATTACTGGCAAGGCCGACAACCCTCACTCGATGCCCTTAGTAAAATACAGCCTTTCTCAAGAACCTGATGAAGACCTTCCTTTAGCCAGGATAATCAGAATAGAGGCACGAGTAGCAGGAAAGTATGCCGGGGTGGTTGCCGGAAGAATTTATACTCCAACAGGAACAGGCACAATTGCGGCAATCACAGTTAGTGAAGAGTTTAGAAGGAAAGGTATTGGTACACGTCTTCTGGGTAAGATTCTTGAAGAATATAAAAGAGAAGGAATTAAGAGAGTAACAGCAACCTGGCCTTCAGAAGAGGGAGAAATGCTGCTCCTCAAATACGGCTTTAGAGAGGAAGGTGAAGCTCTTGTGTTCGACATTCTATAACACTAACTGGTATGAGGTATGAAGTAAAATGATAACTCAAGCATTCAATGGTATGCTTGCAATCTTGCTAGCGAAATTCTGCCTAAACGATATTCCTCACGCAGCTGGCATTACTGGACCTGGCTACGATCGTCCTCCCACAACAGGGCAACTCCGCTACATTGCAGGTTTACGCCAGCGGCTCAAGATGACTATAGTGTACGAAAGAGAGGTTGTAACGTTTGGGGAAGCTGGCAGGATGATAAGAGAACTTAAGGCTGAGGAGAAGCACAGGAAGAGGTTGGAGAGCGGTAGCGGTAATCCTGGTAACCCCACAAACTACTACAGGATATTCATTCCTGTAAAGAGTTCATCTGTGAGCCCCGGATCGCTTTATTGGAGATCTGCAGAGTTCAGGTTTGAAGAAACCTTCATACAGACTACCTATACGGAAATTGCTCAAACTCCCAGAACAGCCTGCATGAAGTATGTCTACTCGCTTCCGGAAAGGGATATTCCCAGTGAAGTGTACGCAGAAAACATCAAGGTCCCAACAGATAGTGGTAGGTATAGTGGTCCGCAACTGAAAGAGGAGATAGTGCAGGGTGTAACTGCTGAAGGATACGGGTTCATTAAGAGGTTGAAGAATGAGTAGTTCCTACCATGACAGACCTGTACCTCATGACCTCGAAGTTTTAGTGCCTGGTGATATGACTGATGAGGAAAGGAAAAGGCGGTGGTTTGCGTATATGGACGCTCGTGAAAAAGCTGTCAAAGAATTTGAGGAAGCAAGAAGTGAAATAAGAAGAAGTGCGGTGACGCATGAGTGGGATGAACCATCATACAATGCCACTTTAGGAGAGCTTCAAGTAAGCTTTCACGAGGCTGAGATAAAGGATAAGGAGATCTTGAAGCCTCCTTTGGTTGCCCCAACCGGCACTTGCTACCATGACGCTTGGCAATACGTAATGCGCCACGCCGAAGCACAACCAGTTCTTGTTCACGGTACTGCAGTCGGTTTTAGTGGTCGGGTTGGTCATGCATGGGTTGAACTACCTGATGGAACAGTATGGGATCCAGCCGGTCAAGCTATCTTTGCAATTGAGAGATACTACCAGCTCGTTAACCCTATAGTTGAAGACAGATACACTGTTGATGAGGCAGCAACGATGCTTAATGTAGGGTGGCACGGGCCGTGGACTGCAGAAGAAAGAATGAAGCATATAGGGAGGTAAATAATGACAATGTTTGGGCCGTCTCCAATACCAATAAGAAAAATTGGTGTCACCCCAGAGATAAGGCAAGCGATTAACAATGCGTGTCGATCTATCTATGGGGAAAAACCGTTCATCTTACAGGTGGTAGCCTACGTGTACAGTACCCTCTTGATGTATTCCGTTTGTGCGTCTTCGAAGTCAGAAATAGATCCAGCAGCAGTTGACTTGGCTGCTGTGAAATCTGGCTTCACTGGTGCAATGCCAGAATTTGAACGCCCACCAACAGATATTATTCTAGGTAGTTTCGGTTATCTTGCGCCTTCTTCGGCGAAGTTCATGATAACAATACGCACATAGGAGGTAATCATGATTGAGGGTAGGATTGCTCTAAACAGGCAATGGCTGATAGTTGAAGACCCAGACGGAATTATCAAAGCATACCGGAGTCCGTGGAACTACCATAACAATACGCCATCGATGAGCAGTTTCACTTGGCCAGACATCAATGCAATGATTATCGAGGCAGACGAATCTGGAGACTTCACTGATGAGCTATTCGTTGAAACTGTTGGCGAAACAAGATTTCCTCCAGCTATAGATGTCTGTGTTGGGTGCGGTTGGGAGTTTCCTGCAGGGGAGTTACTCTATGAGGGTGTGGAGCCTGTTGTTCACAGTCCTAGATGCAATATCTGTATGATTAAGCAAGCACAGGACACGTTTGGTGCTGAGAACGTGATACTACCGAGTGAGTTCACGAATTAGGAGGTAAACATGGAAGTCGCATTTACTCTATACAAGGGTTTCCTCATCGCTCAATACTCAGAAACTGATGTCAAGGCATATAGGAGCCGTGAATACTACGCTGACAACATAACGTCTTACGAAGCGTCAAATCAGGCGTTTATTAGCCAAGTGATTGATAACGCCGAGGACCAGGGAGACTTTACTATTGTGGAATACAATGAGGTAATGCAGCATTTGGGTAGACCTGAAGCTGTTTCTTCTACTGAATCTATTTATCCGTATGATAAAGGTATAGAAAGGGCTGCCGCTTACATAGCTGGTCTAGTTCAGGGCCGAGAGGACGTAGATGATCCAGCACACCCTATCTGGACAGGCATAGAGAAAGAGGAATACAGAGATTCTTATAGACGCCGAGCACGGCGTGTTGTTGAACTAGCACAATCATAAGGAGGTAATAATGAGAGGATACAAGGTGACAGCTAAGTATAAGGGTGACACCATCAAATTCGACTTGCCAATTGGCGTCCCGCAAGAAACACTCAACGAAGCGTACGAGTCTGCCAAGAAGCAAGCCAGGACGGCATTTGGGCTTGAGAAGCAGACGATGTTTGCGGATGCACCTAAGGTAACTATCGAGGAGTATTATGAAGACTAACGCTCGGGGCAGGACACTCGGGAAATCATGGCCAGCTACCTCCGCTGTATTCAACCCGTCCCGTGGGGCGCCATGGCTGTAATCGGGGTCCCTGAGGACTCCTTATCAGGGTTGTGTTCTGCCCCCAAGGATAACTAATAAGAATAGGAGATAAATATGACAAGTCCAGACAGCCCAATGTGCATAGATTACAGATTTCTTGGGTCATACTCGCTACATCCAGAGATAGCTGAGGCGTATGAGAATGCTCCAATAGAGCAGAAAGCTATCTTAAACAGGCTCGAACATTTATACCATATTGACGACACTAATGCGTTTGTCCAGGAGGCTGGACACATCTTGGATATGCTAGGTGATGCTGGCATGAGGTTTGACCCTATGAGCAGAGAGGGCATGCGTAGAGACACGGCAGGTACTTTTGGCACCATTGAGGGTTATGCTATGCAACTGGTTATGGGAAGAGAGGAAGCAAAGAGGGTTATGCTCTCTGGTGAGTAGGGGTTCCAAGGATAACTAACGACATAACTGCTATTGCAGCAATTACATATTTAGAGGAAATAGTTAAAGTGGATGGAGATTAAGATGGGCGTGCAAGAGAGGATGGCAAGACTGTGGGTGCTGCTTGACTTACCCAAATACACAGTACTTCCAGGTGAGCTACCTTGGCAGGATATTCAAAACCCTGTGGAGAGAACCAAAGCTTACAGCCGACAGCGAGTGCGCATGTGGAGAAAGCTACATCCTGGACGCAGTGCTGAGGTGATGAGGAAGTACTGTGAGGAGCATCCCGGGTATACCGTTGAAAGAACACGAAAATATCGTGAAGGGCATCCCGGATACAACGCTGAGGTAGATCAAAGGTACCGTGAGAGACATCCTAGGCGCTTCGCTGAGGCAGTAAATAAGTACCAGCAGTCAGAAAAGGGTCGAGCACACTTAGCTGAGTATAACTCAACCCCAAAGGGTAAAGCCAAGCTGGCCAGGAGTTGCGCTAGACGTCGAGAACGCTCTACTGATCCTGAATTATATGCAGCCAGAGTTGAACTCCTTCATGTTCTTCGGGAATCTTGCACTAAGTGCCATACTCCATACAAGATTGTTCACCAAATTGATCATATCATACCTTTATGCCTTGGCGGTTCAGACGATTGGAATAACCTTCAACCCTTGTGTGTTTTATGTCATAGAGAGAAAACCAAAGAAGATATGAAGATATACAGAGATTATCTGATGACAAGAAAATCTCCTAGACATCAGGAGGCTAACCAGAACTTTTTGGTGGAAACTGGAAAAAGGAATATGGGTTAATTTAGTTACCAGTTTTGGGGTGCACCAAAATACAACAGAAATGCATTGCAAAATAACATTAAGGCTAACCTATTAACAATTAGCAGATTTGCAAATAAGGAACAGATAGCATACACCAATTACATAAGCCAACTATATGAGGTGATTAAGGAGGCATGATATAGCTACTCTGCGTGGTAGGGGTGCTACACCAGTCCGTCCAGGACTAGTAACCAAAGGTGTCCTGCTTGGTCAGATACCTTTAGCCACTGGTGAGCTTGTTACCGAGGCAGCAATCACTGATCTACATTCCTCCTACAAAGAACTCATCAAGCGAGAAAATACTCTCAGACCAAAAGCAAGACGCCTGCGTGGCATGACTTACAGATCATTCCTCACACTCTTTAAGTTCGCGCAGTTGCTCAACCTCGTCGAACTAGTGCGCGAAGAACCTATGCTCTATCCACCACCTGGTGGTCCTCTCTTCAGTGTAAGAAAGCCAGATGGTGAACCTAGGGTTGTAATTAGTGGTCGTAGGATATTTAGACTCACGGCCGTGGGCACAGAAGATGAACGATCCTGGTCAAACCTATGTCGAGCCTGGATTGAGAAGTGGCCAGCACCGGAAAAGTTAGAGTATATGCCATCCTATGTACCACCCGAAAAACCACCTGTTGTAAAGCCACCTGTTGAAGTGCCTGAAGTCTTTACTCCATACAAGTGGATGCCAACACCATCTACGGCTCGATTCAAGACACTACTAGCACACTTAGAGACAATGGAAGCAATCGGTGCTGGCGAGGCCGAGATTGCGGCAGAGATAGATAGACTCTCAATGCTGGTCAGTGATTGGGTTATGGAGATTGGTGATGCTTTAGATGATGCGAGAGCAATAAACAACACCCGAGCAATCAGAAGACTCGAACCCCAATTTAAGTCCATTACGGCTCTGACCGAGGCCCTTATGGATGGGGATCTGCGAAGGGCAATAGCTAGCCTAAGGGAGCTCGTTGGATGAAAGCATACCAGACAATATGGGTGGTGTCTCTCCTCCTTTCCTCTTTATATGTGATGTATGTATTCTTACCTTCATTTTTTAATAAAAGTAACTACTTTTTTAATAAAATAACTATTTTATTTACGATTTCATTATTTTGTGTTATAATTTATACGATAAATAAAATAGATTTATCAGAGAACCTTAAAAACAGAATAGATACAAGCTTGCCTGCCTCAAAATAATGACACAAAGGAGTATATCAATGAGTAGTAAAACAGGAGCAGACAAGCCCAAGACCAAGATTGACCAACTGGAGGAGAGTCTCCTTGAGCTAATCGATATGGTGGGTGGAGTGGTTGAGCGAATGGACAAGCTCGAGAAGACTGCGATTACAAAGCCCAAAGGCCTGTTTGGTGGCAAGAGAGGGCGGATAGCAATCAAGGACACCACAACCGGCGTCGTCTATGTCTCCAAAGCTGCGGTAGGGAAAGCTCTCGCCACTGAAGCTGACACTGACGGACTCGACCATTTCGCGTGGTATAAGCTTCAGGCAAAATTCCCCGATAGGTTCGTGGACGCTACGGAGGAGGAAAAGGCCAAGGTTGAGGCGGAGGAAAAAGCCAGGGTTGAAAAGGAAGTGGCGGAGGCCAACGCGCGAATCGCGGCAGAGGAAAAAGCCGCAAAATAACCGGTCTTGGGGCAGGTAGGCAACATACGGGGCAGAGGCATCAGAGCCAATGCCCTAGTATGGTATCTAAGGCTTGTAGGTTCACAGGGTATGCTAGCAACTGTTAGCATACCCCAGTGAGGTTATAAGTGAGAGGAAGGAATGAAGGTTAATAGAATAATATGCCCGTCGTGCGAGTCTGAGAGGAAAGTCATCTTGGATGAGGAGAACATACACGAGTACTCTGAAGAGATTACCTCGGAGGTTTGTGATAGGAGAGATTGCCAGGGTTGGGGTAATTCTCCCGAACAGACACTACTCAGAGCGATATTTGGAGAGAGATAATGCTTGATGCCAAAGAGATAGTTGAGGAATACATAGAGCACTATGACTGTAGCAAAGAAGAAGCTATAGGGATGGCGCTTGAAGACCTTAAGCTAGCTCAGACAGAACTTGTGAGGATGCAAGGTGAAGAACAAGACACTAGTTAAGGTCGTCACTGCTCCCCAAACCTGGAATTGCGACGGTGGATGTGGTGGAGTGATTAAGGCGGGTGAGAAGTGCGTCAAGATAGGGAGCAAGAAGTATTGTAACGAGTGTGTGAGAAAGTCTAAAAAGGAGGTGAATGATGGCTGAACATTGTACCGTATGTAGCGGAACCCGCAAGATACCAGACAGCGACCTCGCCTGCCTACATTGTGCTGGAACTGGTATTGAGCCAACAGTGGCCAAGCCAAGGAGTATCGGGCCGTTCCACACGTATCCAGGCTTCGGGAGGCATTTGGCTATCACCATTGGCTTAATTATCGTACTGGTTATCTTCAATATGATGGGCTAACCTCTTGACTCAGCTCACTAGCCAGACAGGTTTTGTCGGATGGGTCTAGTGGGCTGGAATGAGGAGCAATAGCAATATGACTAAATCAGCAGTAGTGTCTACTGAAAGGAGGTACGATTATGAAGTATGTCGGCTTTATCGTAGCAATGATGATAACTGCGTGCCTGATACTCATCTCGGGTTTTGCACTCCCGACAGCAATTGCGCTCCTAATCCTCATCCTTGCAGTTTCCGCGGACTTCCTCACTACCTGGGGATGCTTGAAGGTGAGAGGCAGGGAAGGCAATCCAATGATGGCGTACTTGTTCAGGAAGATTGGATTACGAGCATCATTCTGCTTGATGACAGGATTATGGATACTCCTCATCATATTCCGGTTCCTGCCTGCAGAAGATGGTGCCCAGACCGCAATAGCTATCGTGTATTGGGTAGTGCCATTGAACAATCTCGTGGTATTGAAACGATTGCGCAAGAAAGCTTATGCGTAGGTTAATTTTCTGACTCAGCTCATCAGCAGTTGGATTGTTGGTGGGCTGGAATGAGGAAATCAAGAAAGGAGATAATGGATGAGTAACTCAGCAAAGGCCAAAGAAAGGCGTAGTAAACGCGGTAGAGCTACGAAGCACCAAAGAACCGTAATGGCTAGCCAGCATCTTGGTGTTATTGTTCAAAGACCTAAGCGCACCACTGGTGGGCCATCCGCAATCGAGCAGAAGATGGCGGAAATGAGAAGTAGATTATGACCAAACACCAAGTAGTTCAATTCTGCAAGAACTGCATAGAAGACGTTCTAGATGGCGAGATAGAATTTACTGAGCCCACAATAATCAACGAGGTTTCCCAACCAGAGTGTATGAATAACCTCGTTGATGACCCCGACCAAAAAGCCTATGAGAACGCAATAATCTATGTAGACGTCGACTAGTGAGGTTGATATGTCTAAGGTAGCAGTATGTGACGTGTGCAAAACACGACACGATAAGCTCACAAAGGCAACCAAGTATATGCGTGTCAAGGGGCACAAAGACCTCAGAATTGACTTGTGTCCTGTACACGCATTTGGGATTGAGAGGAAGTTCCCTAAGGTGTCAGTTGAGTATGTGCAGTTTATCTATGAGATGGTGCACGGAACTGAATTGTCGCCTGAAAATGCCCAGAATGTATTACGGAACAGGAGGTAACTGATGATACAGATAGATAACTGCCAACTTGAAATAGACGTAGACAGAGGTGTGCTGTACGTACACTCGTCTGATGGTGTAACACTCGTAAGGGTTTGTCGGATACCTGCTCGCGTAATGGAATTGTCCTACGATAAACGTAACCACTATTGGAAAGGTATGATAGATGTTGTGTATGACGGAGTACTATCACAAGTATCTGCTAAAGGAGGTGACTGGACAAGGTGTTCATGCGGCCATATAGCTCAAGAGCATAACAAGGACGGTAAATGTGAGGAATGTGCGTGCCTTCACTATGATGGTGAATGCAGGTAGGGAAAAAGACACATTAAAAGGAGGAGAAATGGAGTGCGATGTATGCCATAGAAACCACACACCCGAACAACCTTGTCCGCTAAGAGTTGCTAATGCCTACCTAATGCAACCACAGGCCCTGGAAAAACTAACCGAAGCCGACAAAAACTGGATGGCGGCAAACCCAAGCTTCAGCGTTTTAGATACGCTCGAAGATGCTATTGCGGACGAGATGTAAGATAGCTAATCTCTTGACTCAGCTCATCAGCATTGTTGGTGGGCTGGAATGAGGAGATTAAAAAGGAGGATTAACAATGGCTAAGTGTCCAGAATGTGGAGCAGAAATCAGTTGTCTTAATGCACCTGCTGTAATTAAACAGATGCACGTCTTGACTGCTGACGGGGAAACTCTGCACGAAGAGGGGATAGACCCTGAGTTCCCTGAAATTTCGGGCTACGAGTGTCCTGAGTGTGATGCTCAATTGTTTACCGATGAAGATGAGGCGATAAAGTTTTTAAGGGCGGCAGACAATGAAACTACCTAGCGGCAACGAAATCAGCAAGGAACAACTAGTCGAGATGTGCGAGGGCATCATTGGCGAAAAGTTTATGATGGAGTGCACTTGTGGAGAAGCTTTTGAGACTACCGGAGAATCTCTTCGTGAAGGTAATTACGTTGGCATTCCTGCACTCAACGAAGATGATATCCATTTCCTATTCGAGGCACTAAAACACGTAGTTATGGACTGTGAAACTGCTCTGAGAAAAACCCTCGACACCTTTATGGCAGACAGCACAGTCGTAAACTCTTGGTAAAGGGAGGCAATAATTATGGCGAAAAGAGTTGAAACACACTCAGTTGAGTTCCTCTGCGAGACGTGCGGCAGGTCGCACAATACTGAAGAGGAAGCAAACAAGTGTGCCATTGTCGATAAACTTCGTGAGCAGTTACTTGGCATAGACAAAAACCCTGACTTTGAATACTCACTTGAGGACTCAGATGACGATTTGGACATAGAAGCCTATGAGTTGACAACTGGGCCAGAGAATGCAACGTCTATCGACCAAATCAAGTCCGTAACAATCAGTGAGAGAGTTCGTGGTTGGCGAAATATTGTCTATATCAGGAAGGAGGTAAAGTAATGGGTACGGACTATTTACCTAGAACACCTATCCCATTCGACAAGGTTAAGGGTCTGAATATCGAAGGTGTCAAAGAGCACCAAACTCCGAACACCAGCGAGGAGAAGGCTTGCCTGACAGATGGAGAGAACTACCTCTGGGCAGGAAAGACCTCCTTCAACTACACTTGGTTCTCGAGGTACGGTCGGAATCTCGTTGATGATATTCTTGACGTCTTAGCCGAACACTTCGGAACCGAGTTCGTCTCGGAGCACGATGACGACTGGAAGGAAGTCCTAGAGTCCCAGAATGTGGAAGGACTTGACTATATCAACATACAGCTTCCTACGCCGGATAATCCTGGCCCTTGGAAGCAAGTATATCCATAAGGAGGTGAACTGTGGAAAAACTTGCGTGTGACAGGTGTAACCTCGAATACACGGACAAGGAAAGTGTCGAAACGGCGAAACAGCACGAGGGAGCATGGGCAGACCTGTGTAGGGATACTGGCATTGAACCCCGTGGCGTTATTGCTTGTCCGAATATCCAATGTGCTGGCGAATTACAGCTGAAAGAAGTTTAAGATGGCTAGACGTATTGTAGGGCAATGCTCTACATCAGATTTCAAGTATCTTGAGCATCTCGCTGACGTGTTGAGAGATGGTGGGGAAATTGACACGACCAACCTGACAAACAGACAGATAGTGGCTGTCCGGGTACTTAGGCAGTTTCAGAGCTGCGGTGTCGAGTTCAGTGTGCTACTCAAGATACGTGAAGTCTTAGTTTGGCAACTAGACGAGGGTGGATATGCCTTCGAATACAAGCTGATTGACCCTCGTGATGCTGATACACGAGACATACTTCGGAGTATGAAGGAGGTCTAAAATGGCTGAACCTAAGGTTGAGTGTCAATCTTGCGGCAAAGAACCAGA
>SDBT01016140.1_pt1 | contig 11842 bp, 12 predicted proteins | sample 2277101 | NCBI WGS metagenome assembly SDBT01 (sample SAMN10404973, study PRJNA504765) | marine sediment metagenome | isolation source: marine sediment core GS10_PC15, 103 cmbsf | place: Arctic Ocean: Southern Knipovich Ridge | collected 2010
ATATATATCTTTATCATTGTATTGTTCTTCCTTTATAATATCAATATAATTGAGTACATGCTTTTCATTTAAATTGTTTTCCTTACAATATTTATTTAAATTATTGTTGTAATAAATACTCAAAATATGATCCTTATCAAGATCATCATAATCAAAATCATCACCAATTATAGTATCATGGTAAATACCCATATCAGTTGCAATTTCAATAATTTCATTAAAATTATCTTGTTCGTCATGTAGCTCAGCAATGCAATCACTAATTTCACAATCAATACAATAGGTACCTTGTTTCCAATCTATTGACTCTTTAAAATTATATATTCGCTGACTATCTATATGATTAATTATAATATTATTATTGTTGTTAATTAATTTAAACATATTTAAATTAGTAGAATGAAGACAACAACTTAATATTTCCATTATTATACCAACTGACATTTTACTCAATTTTGAGTTCAAATTATCTAATTGTTCCTCATTAAGTTCATCAGGATCAATATTAATATTTGGTCTTACATATCCAAAACTATAGTAAAATAACATTATGTCAATATTACCTGTTTCTTCTAAATATACTTCTGCTTGATATCGTAATGTTGTTTTTTCATCTTCTGTTAATGCTTCATATTTATTTATTACTTTTTCATGCCTTATACCCTTGTGCTTTACATATGTAAATGTAAATGGTTCCATAATTTTATTATCTGGTGTAGCTTCTTCCCAATTCATACCATCATTATATATATCACCCATTGTAATATTATTCATTTTATTTTTTATATACATATATAATAATTATTTCTTTAGGTCTTTTTATTTTATTTTCTTTATTTTATTATAAAAATTATTTAGTTATCTATTTTTCAACATCGAACATATCATACAATAAATCTCTAATCATTTTAATTGTTTTAAAATATTCTTCAGCATCTTTTATTTTTAATAAGTTTTGTTCATCAGGTTCCCCTCTCCATTTTTTATCCTCTAATTCAAAATTAAGTTTATCAAAAATTTGTTCAATACAATCTTTATTTAATTTATCCAAATTAACATAATCTTTAAAAAATTTAATCATATAATAATCACATCGTGAAATAGCTAAACTAATTTTATTCAATTGCATTTCTGCCGATATATTATTGTAATAGTATACAGTTCTATGAAAGAATTTAGTGCCTACATTACATTTTTTTCCTGTCAATGGGTTATGAAATTTATTCATTTTTATATTTTTTTATATACATATATAATAATTATTTCTTTAAATATAAATATTTTATTTTTCTTTATTTTAAAATAAAAAATTATTTTGTTTATTAAATATATAATAAATATAATGCCTACTCTAGTTTGGTTTTTTTTTGATGCACTTGGTGCTTCAAAAGGTCATACAACGCAACAAAGATATAAGGATAATATAGCAGCACGAGGAAATGTTGCACACATAATTGAAAAAGATTTAGAAATTTTAACAGATATGGATATAACTAATTTTGATTTTGAGAAAGCACGTGATACTATCAGTGGTTTGAAACAAAAATTTACTTTAAATATCAATTCTTTAAAGATTACTCGTATTGATAGACCAGTAGTTGCTCCTGTTGAGGAAGATGGTGGAGATAATCCTCTTCATAATGTACCACCATAAGTTTTTTTTCTTTTTATAATATATAACAACATGTATTCTTACATATGCTCCTGGTTTTGGGACGTAGAAGAAGAACAAAAAGAACAAAAAGAGAATGATATCAATATCGATATTGACAAAAGAATATCAATTTTTATTCAAAATAAAAATTTTATTAAAGCATTAAATAAAATTATTGAAAATCAGATGTGGTATATACAAAATAAGAAACATACCGATGTTCATTTAAAAGAAGGAATTGCTGATATCAGAAAAGCAGTATCTTTGGAAGGTTCTGATGAATAGAATTTTTTAATATTATACAAATATTTATATAATATTAAAAAATACAATAACGTTATAAATGGTGAACATGGTTATTAATCCCGTGTTGGAAATTTTTGGTGACTTATAGATCATATTTTCTTTTCCATTTAAGTTATTTATAAAATGATATACGTTAAATGCATATATCAGGTTTATTTGAGTGTTTGATAAATACATTTGTATTCGTATATACTTACATAAGGTTTTTATTTTAGGTTATCTTTAACATATTTTTTATAAAATTCTAAAGATAATTGAAAATCTTTTTCTTTATATTCTATACCACATTCCTTTGTTACGAATAAAAAACCATCACGATATCCTTTATATAATCCTTTTTTATAAGAATCGTACACCATATCATTCATATGTTTTTTTATTTCTACTGTTATCATTGTCCTATCATCATTGGAAATATCTTCTTCTTTGTTTACCATAATTATATATATTATTTATATAATAATTTTATTTGTTTACAATCATTGCATTTATAATTGTCAGCCGCAAAATCAAGCAATCTTTCATATTCCTCATTAGATTCTTTTAATACTATAATCTCATGCATATATCTAATCAATTCAAATTTTAATCTATTTATTTCAGTATTTAATTCGATAGTTTTAACTTCACTTTTCTCAAAAAAATTAAGGAATGATCTCATTATATAATGTATAGTTTATAATATATTATTATTTGAAACGCGGTTCCTTTGTTTAAGTTTTAATTGTAAACGTTTTTTTAATTTATCTTTTTGATACATTTGTTTAAGTTTATTATTATACAACACTCCTGCTTTATGTTTATATTTTCTATTTTTATATTTTTCATTAGAATCACCAATCTCTTTAAAAAGTTGATCAATATAAGTTATATCAACCATTTTATATTATATATATATTATTATTTCTTTAGATATATTTAAGATAATATAATTAAATTTTTTCTTTTCCATGAAGTAAATGTAAAATAATTTATATTATATTTTTTACAAATTTTTGTATATGGTATTTTTTCATTTAATAATTTTATTATATCTTCTTTAACTTCAATCTCCAACTTATTAAATCCTACTTTTTTGTATATTTTGTTACACTTCCTATTGTATATTGTTTTTTGTTTGTTATGACATCTCTTACATCTTTTTTGATACCATTTACCTGCTCTATAATAATCTTTATCTAAATCTTTATCAATTTTACATTCACAACAAATTCTCATCATTTTAATATATTTTTTTTCTTTAATATAAATATAAATATTTCTTTAAATATATATATTATATTTTTCTAATAAAATATATCCTTTTTTTGTTGAGCATCTCCAAAGAATATAACTCTTTCAAATTTAACTTTGTTTTCAATTGAAAAATCATTATTAAATTGCATTCTTACTTTTTCAGGATTTGCTAACATATCAAATTTGATCTTCTTATCATTATAAAGTTTTTCATATATTTTCATACAGTCTCCTTTTCGGATAGTTGAGTCATTATATAATCTAATGCTATCACTTGTAATACCCTTCATTCTAATATGAAAACTAATTTCAGATTTAGGATATCCTTTATTGTTACATCCTTCTTTTAATAATTTATCAATGTAACATTTTTTACCTAAATAATATGATTCCAAACTTACAACACTATCACATTTACTACCATCTTCAAACTTATCATCAAAATCACAATGAAATTGCCCCATATCTTTTCCAATTAAATCTCTACCATATTTTTCTTTAAATTTATCTGCCAATATTTTAACTTGATGTTCATCAATGTGCATACTATCAGTATCTTGATAATATATATTTAAATTATTATCTTCAGCTAAACATATAACTTCATTCATAATTCTTTTTGACATACTCAATATTTCAATACCAACATGAGGAATAGAAAAATGATCATGGATTGGTTCTGAAGTTTCAACTAAATATTTTCTACATTCATTTAAGATTTTATCTTCATCAATATATAAGGGTTTCAATTCAGTGTATTTAAGTATTTGTGTATTATTAAATGCTAAATACTTTTCAACATTATTTTTACCTTTAATAAATTTCTTTTTCTTATTAATTGGTTTTTGAATAGTTTTACCATATGAAGAATTCATTAATAACTTATATATCATTTGTACTGAGTTTCCTTCTCTTTTATATTTGCGTCTGTCATTATATAATTTTCTCATAACTTTAATAATTTTAGTATTGTGTCCATGATTGAAAGAATATCCTTCAATGATTTTAAAATCAACATCTGGTTTCATCTCATGAAAATTAATTAAATCTTCAAGACAATATTTATCAACATATACATATCCTCTAACATCATTTGAAAAATCTCTTGATCCAGTTACTTCATCTATTTGACTGATCAATGGGAACTTGTATTCTTTTGGAATATTCAAAACATTAATCTTAACAAAGTATCCACTCAAATTTTTAATATCATTATATGAAATATTACTTTTCAATATTTCTGGAATACCTTTTAAGAAACCCTTCATCCTAACCATAGCACTAGGATATAATGAACATGCGTCAAAATCTTGAACAAGTCCTTTAACATGTGCTTTCTGGTTAGAAGCACACATAACTCTCCCTCCTACTAAACATTTTTGAATAAACTCTCTAACCACCCCTGATACCTCCATCACTCCATCGTAACATTCTTTTTCAATTAAATATTGATGAGCAATTGAAGGAATTGAAACATAATTTTTAATATCTAAATCTGTTGTTTCTTTCATCATTACTCTAAATTTTTTATATCCTTCAGCTAACACAACACAATCCTTTTTACAATAAATTTCTAAATATTTAATATGATCAAATCTATCACCATTAATAATTAAGTTCCATTTTTTAATATTAGCTTTAAATCTTCTCTTTTTCTTTTTACATTTAAACCAATTCATTGCATATTCAATTGAATATGATTTATCATTTATTGTTTCAATATCATATATACCATATGGGATTACTTCTTTTTCAACCTTTAAATTGAAACATTCACCAAATTTTGATAAAGGCATGCTTATCATTTGATAACTATCCTTAAATATTAATTTGATATTTTTCTTTAATGCTACATTGTAAAATAAACAATTAGCTTGAAAAATTGAATTACCTTTTTCAATGTCTCTAGTTATTGTTAAATGTTCTTGTAAAAATCTAAAATCAAAACCCAAATTATGTGCAACCAATAATGAATCCTTCTTAATAGATTTCAAAAAATCTAATGCACATGTTTTTCTGCCAATAAAAGTTTTCTCATTATTATTTTCATCAATACTGCAAACCATTAATGGATTTTGAAAATACTTTTTTTTGTTATTAATTAATTTTCTATTTACAAATGTTTCAAAATCAAAAAAGATTATTGGTAAATCTCCATAAATATTTTTATTTTTTTTATTACATAATTTTTTATCTTCAACACATCTAAAATTTAATTTTGTAAACTCTAATGATGAAATCTCAGCATTCTTGGTGCTAAATGGTGTTTCCATTAATCCATTTGATAAATCAATTTTTTCTAAAAATACATCTTTATTCTTTAATAATTCTTTAATAAGGATACCAGCTCTTGAATTTGGTCTACTTGCTTTACTCTTATTAATAATAAATTTATTTCTTTTAATATAATTAATTTTATTCCAATCATTTTTACGTAAATCTGATTTCATAATTTTTTCATAATTAACCAAAGAGTATTTTGTAATATTTATTTCTTGATCATCAATAAAATAATGACCATCAATTAATCCAATGTAACATTTCTTTTTCTTTTTATCTCCATATTTTTTTGAAACTGTATTTTTATCAACTTTGTATGTATTTAATATAATCCTGATATCTAATTTTTTTGCAATATTTTTTAAATATTTAATTGGAATTCTATTTGCACTTATCAATGTAGATAAATATGAAAAATTTTCATTTGAGATTCCACAATGTAATAATGCATTTTGTAAACAATTGTATTTATATCTTTCTTTAATAATTTTTGCTTTATTAAAATCTCCAATCTTTTTAAAAATTCCATATCTTTCCAAATTGTAATCTAGATTACAATAATATGGAAAGAATTTACCATCATCCCTTTTTCTTCTTGCTTGCCAATCTATTTTTGATTGAATAGATATTGTAATTTCATTTTGGCTTTTAAATGCTGCAAGAAAATCGGCATCTGATTGAGTATAATTTTCTTCTTTAAATTGTCCTTCTTTTATTGCTTCTTTAATTCTATCAATATTCTCTCTATTAACCACATAATTTACATTATCCAATGTTAATAAAATATATCTATCATCTGATGGAAATCCAAATTGACCAATCACATCTGACAATTGAATATTTTCACTTAACTCAATAGTAACTGAATCAGCATTAACACCCGTCCCCAATAATTTAATTCTGTCACGAATCTTAACTCTCTGTTTAACAATATTTCTAAATCTCTTCAATTCCTTTTTTAAATTAACAATATTAGCTTTGATATCTTTATCTTTAGAATTCCACTTTAATTTTGTTTTAACATTTAATTTATTAGAAGAATTTCTAACTTGTTGAAATAATATACCTCTTTCTGTTTTTCTTTTTCTTTGACTTAATTTTATTTTTCTTTTCTTTCCTTCACCTTTAAATTTCTCTAATTTCTTTTTAGAATTTAATACTGGATTTATATCTCCATCTAATTTCAACTGTAATTCATAATTACACTTGATCCAATCGTTAGATTTAGATTTTCTAAATTTAGATTTTCTTGATAGATTCATATTAATATATCTTCTTTCATTTGGATATTTTTTTAATACCCTTTCTAACATAGCTCCATTTATTTGATATAGTTTATTTCTACTTTTATTTTTCATATTTAATTTATAATTACTATATATTTTTTTTATATTATTTAAACTCATCCTATTCTAAATATTTATATTTTATTTTCTTTAGGTATATTTATTTTATTATATATTTATTATATATTAAAATTATTTTTAATGCGTTTAAAAAATAAATAAAAAATAAATAAAAATAATATATAATAAATATAAAAAAAAATGGTATTAATTAATTATATTAGGAAATTTGCCAAAGATAATAATTTACATTTATGGACTTTACATACAAATAGATTTCCAAAAAATAAAGATATTTTAAGATGGCAATGTAACAATAAACATATATTTGAAAAGTCTTATTATAATGTAAAGTGTTTATTAAAAAATAGTAATGAAACATGTTTGCAATGTAAAAGAGAAAAACGAAATAATGTATTTTTAAACAAATACAAACAAATGGCTGTACATAAAGATGGTTTATGTATTTCAAATCAATACATAAATTCAAGAGAGAAATTAACAATGAAATGTCAAAATAATCATATATTTGAAATAACACCAACTGAATTGAGACAAGGAAGGTGGTGTAAAATTTGTGGCCCATATTTAAATTTATTTACACTTTAATTTAAAATAATAATAATATTTGTATTATTATTATTTCTTGTTTATTGGAGTATCTGGAGGTATATCTGTTTTATTATTCTTAGGAATACAACAGGAGCTTTTAAATGAGCACCATATATTTATCAATTTTTTATAAGCAACACTGAGTTTAAATGCTGCCCAACATTTTTTCATTGGTTTTATACAATTAAATAATATAATAATTATTTCTTTTTTAATTTACCAGAACCTAAAGTTGCTTTTCTGATTCCTTTCAATCTATCTCTTAATTTAATATCAGAATCTATCCTTTTTGTTATTCCAAGTAAAATAGATTGTTGTTTTGACCTTTTCTTAGATTTTGACAAATTTTTCATAAGTTTTTCACGTTCTTCTTTTGTTAGTCTTTGTATAGTCATTTCCATACTTCTTTGTATGCGCATTTCTACTTTACGTTTTTCAAGTGGTGGTATTTCTAAACTATCTTGATCAAGTAATTCTTCTTGTACAAGTCTCTCTAATTCTTCATCTTCTAATCTTTCTTGTTCAAGTAATTCTTCTTGCTCAAGTCTCTCTAATTCTTCATCTTCTAATCTTTCTTGTTCAATCCTATCTTGTTCAAGCTCAGCATCTTTTTCATCAAGTTCAGCTTCTTGATCTATCTCTCTTGCTTGTCTTAGATTATCTGTATCACGTCTCATAATTTTTTCAAAATTTTCTGTCGGTGTTAAATCTATATCAGATTTTATAATTTGAGCTTCTTCTGCTGTTATTAATTTTTTTTCTTGCATATCAAAGAAAATCTCAAGAAGACCTGTATCTTTATTTACTTCACTTAAAGCATCTCTAATTAATTCTGACCTTGCTAAATTACCATCTAAATCACGAATATTATCGCCAATCCACCCACCTTCACCACCTCTGACTGGATTTTGAGCCAAATATGATCTTAATAATGAATACATGTTAAAAACAGTAAAAATATCATCAAAATTTAATATTCTTTTTAATTTTAAATTTTTTATATCAGCATCATTTTCATAATTAATTTCTCTATTTAAATCATCTATTTTACTTAATTCATCTTCTGTAATTATTTTTTCAACATTTTTATTTTCTTCTTTGAATGCTTCTAACACACTTATAGCTATTTCACCTTTGTCACTTTGCGTTAGTAAGATATTCTCCTCTCGCTTTTTTTTTACCTTTTCCCATACATCAAGGAGATTTTCAATTATCTCTTCCAATGTCTTTTTGTCAGTAACATCCCCTTTTAAAAAAGGCAAACGAAGTTTTGGTCCGAATCTTTTTGTCCTGAATGTTTCTAACCTAGCTTTGGCCCCTGGTTGAAACCTTTTTACATCGGGAGGTCTAAATGCTGCACGACGTCTTTCTGGTTGTGTAAATATCAAACTTGGTATTACAACTGGGACAACAGACTCATTAATTACTTGACTATTTTCTAACACAGCAGGTCGACGTGCTGGCAATTTAAATCGTTTACTGGGTATATTAATTTTTTGTATTGGATTGTTGATTATAGAAGGTTGCCTCATTAAAGTAGGTCTCTCTCTCTGTAATACAATGGGGAATCTCTTCTTATTAATCTTAATCACAGCACGTGGTCTACACGGAGGACAATCAATATATTGTGGAGGTAATACTTTATTATTAATCATATCAACCATATTTAATTGTTATATATTATATAATTAGATTATAATTTATTTTTTTCTAATTAGTTGATAACCATTTAATCTCATTGGGTAAGGAGTTTTATCAGTATAATCTAAATACAAAGCATCATGTTTACTCTTAAAAAAATTATCAAATATTTTTACTAGGTCTTCTGATTTGATACCAATTTTACGTGCTAATATTTTCATTGCATCCATATCATTATTCTTGTATATTATCCAGAACGAAGTCATACGACGAGCTGATGGTATAAGAGCATAGGGATCTTGCATACACATAATAACGCTCACGTTGCAGTGGGTAGAACAGTAACCTAGCAGCCTGTCCATACAGTGACGTTGTTCTTTGTTCATATTTTTAAAATCAATATCATCACATATAACTAACTTTTTAATATCACGTCTTTCAGCCCAGAACGAAGGAGGAGGTATTTCAGTTAAAATATGTATTTCACCAAGGTCGTTATATTCCATTGTAGATTCGTCACAATGAATTATATACACGTCGGCAAACTGTGGATTTTTACAACGTGCCCATATGTTCTTTGATATTGTACTCTTACCACTATTTGGAGGACCGATAATACAACATCTAAAAGGGTGAGGAATGTTAAGCATATCTCTTCCTAGTGTCCACTTCTCATGAAATGTCTTGTCAGGATTGGGGATAGGTATAATACATTGGGGTAAATTTGATGATCGTTTTTTCTTTACCATTTTATAATTACTATAGAAAATAATAATAAGGTTAAAATATTAATGACTCTAAACAATATTAATAATATGAAGCTAATATATAAAATGAATTACATAATAAATCCGCTGACACAGAGACCGATAAAGATCGGTGGCACTGTTTACAATAGGTTAATTCGCCAAAGCGTTATTAAAAAACCAGATGAAGAAGAAAAAGATGATGTTATATTGGATGAAATTCCAGAGGATGATGAATATACAATTGAAAAAATACAAGATTATAATAGAATGTACATAGATGACAATATTCAATGTGTACGCGGTAGAGGTAAATACAAAGGTAAATTGGTAAAGAAATATATTAGGAAACGAGGAACACCAGTAAAACCAACTCCAAAAATTGAAGACGACCAAGATTATGAGCAATATGAAATGTCAGTTTCTAGTGAATTAGATGAAGAATTAGAATCAGAATTGGAAGAATCTGATGAATATGTAGAATCTGAAATTGAATCTAATGAATATTATGAAGAAGAAGATGATGATGAAGAATATTGGATATAAATATTTTATTTTTTTATTTTAAAATATTTTTATTTTAAAATATTTTTATTTTTTATTTTAATATTTTTTTAAAATAAAAAATTTAGTATTATTAATTATGTTCCTTTAAACTTTGTAACAGTAAACATTACGTTATCACCTAATGCGATTGTAATTATCTTATACCATATTGTTTCATCTAATGCAGAATCAGTAAGAGACCACCTAATAATCTGTGACTGACCATAATCTGGAGCACCAGCAAACCCATTTCCACTATTAAATACGCCTTGATCAAAGAAACTACGCATAGAACCAGAGTTTGTTGAAGAGAACCCCGATGACGCAATAGCATATGCATCTCTGTATATACGTGCGGCCGCATTGATATTACCTGACGTTGGCTCTGTTGTGTACTCATATGAAGGCTGGCCTTCTGTTGTATCCCATTGAAGTGTTAACGTAAAATCTGATTCAACATCTGTATACTTTGTCCCCCCGCTCGATTCATCAAAAAGAAACACGAAGGTAGTTACAACAGCGTTACTGTCTCCAATAAAACTAACTGCGGAACTTGCATCTACCCACTTTAGCCCTGTTGATTCTGAAGAATCAGCTACTAATAGTTGATCATTTGCTCCAGCTTCTAATTTTGCAGGAACTGTTGAATAAGTTAATATATCTCCTTTAACTGCAACTACAGAATTAACAGTGATATCACATGTACCACCCGTTGCATCGACGGCTGTAATTTGACTTCCTATATAATTCAAAGTATTAAATGCAGTTCCAACTGGAGTACCTTCCTCTTCAACAGTTAAGTTCATTGCTGCACCAGGATCTTCCCACTTAACTCCTGCACTTTCTACTGAATCAGCCACAAGGATTTGTCCATTTGTTCCGACACCAATTCTTACAGGAACTGTTGAATGAGTCATTAAATCTCCTTTAGTTGTGACAATTGGATCTATACTAACATTACACACACCTCCTGTAGCATCACTAGCAGTTGTTGTTGACCCTAAAAAATTTAAAGTATCAAATGCGGTACCGACAGGAGTATCTTCTTCTTCAACTGTTAAATTAACATTATTATCAGCCCATTTAATTCCACTAGCTTCAACTGAATCTGCTACAAGAATTTGATCATTACTTCCAACTCCAACTCGAATGTCATTACTTGCATCACGAACTATGATATCACCCTTAGTTGTGGTTACTGTTGGATTGGGTTGGGTTATCCATTCTAACCCACTTGCTTGTGCACTGTTAGCTGTTAAAAATTGAGTATTACTTCCAACTGCCAATCTTATATCATTACTTGCATCACGTACAATAATATCCCCTTTTGTTGTGGTGACAGTAGGGTTAGGTTGTGTTATCCATTCTAACCCACTTGCTTGTGCACTGTTAGCTGTTAAAAATTGAGTATTACTTCCAACTGCCAATCTTATATCATTACTTGCATCACGTACAATAATATCCCCTTTTGTTGT
>SDBT01016142.1_pt1 | contig 11839 bp, 12 predicted proteins | sample 2277101 | NCBI WGS metagenome assembly SDBT01 (sample SAMN10404973, study PRJNA504765) | marine sediment metagenome | isolation source: marine sediment core GS10_PC15, 103 cmbsf | place: Arctic Ocean: Southern Knipovich Ridge | collected 2010
CAATCAAATCCGAAGGTTCAATGATTTAATTTTCAAACAGTTTGAACATTTCATCATTGGTTATTGGAAATTGATTAGTAAATTGGTACTTGAAAATTGAAAATTGATTGTAAACCCTTCGGCAAGGTCCAAGCGGTGAGCATAGTCGAACCATTGAAAATCGTCAATTGAAAATTTCCCTACAGGGTTTGCTTTTCCTTTTCCACCTTATAGAATTCCAAGATATCCCCTACTTCTATTCTTATTTCACCGATGAATCTAATACCCGCTTCCTGGCCGGCTTTTACTTTTCCTACTTTTTGCTTAGCTGACTGCAATTCTCCTAAAACCCCTTCGCCCAAAAGCTCCCCTCCTCTCTTGACTCTGATTTTACTGTTTGTTTCCACTATACCTTGGGTTACCCTGCCGCCGACGATCATCCGGTCTTTCTCGGTCCTAAAGATGGCCAAGACTTCCAATTTGGCGATTTCTTTGATTTTGATTTGGGGTTTCAGCATTTCCAGAAGGCCTTTTTTGATGCTGTCAGTCAACTCATAAATAACCTGATAGGTATGGATCTCAACCCCTAGTTGTTTGGCCAGCTTTGTCGCTACCGTACTTGGCTCGACCCTAAAGCCGATTAGTTTTGAATTGGTGATGTGGCTTTTGATCACGTCTGATTCAGTGATTCTGCCGGTTCCTTCACTGACAATATAGGCGGCAACCTTTTTAGATTTCAATTTGGCTAGATTCTCAAGGATTGCTTCTCTCGAGCCGTGGGTGTCTGTCTTAATGATTAAATTCAATTTTTTAATTTTGGGATTTAGGGCTTTTTTGTTGATTTGATTCAAGACCTCCCTCTCTTTCTGATTCCTTGTTTTGTTTGTTTTTTTAGAATGTTTAGCTGTAGTCTGGACTAGACTGCCGACCGGCGGGATTTCGGAGAAGCCGATGATTTTGACTGGGGTGGAGGGGCCGGCCCGCTTGATCATTTTGTCTTGATAGTCCTCCATTCTTTTAATCTTACCGTTAATGCTAGCGGCTGTGACCAGATCCCCTATTCGTAGAGTACCTGATTGGATTAGGATCGTCGCTTCCGGTCCTCTTTGCGAAGAAAGGTGGGATTCAATCACCGTGCCGAATACGGGCTGTTTGAGCGGGGCCTTTAACTTTTCCATTTCAGCAATGAGCAGAATGAGATCAAGAAGCTCATCTACCCCCTGTCCTGTTTTAGCCGAGATTTCCTGGAGCGGCGTCTTCCCTCCCCATTCTTCGATCTGAATGTTTACAGAAGCGAGTTCTTGTTTGACTTTATCTGGTTTTGCCTCTGGCTTGTCTATTTTGTTAAGCGCGACGATCAGCGGAATTTTTGCTTTGTGAATATGTTTGATTGCTTCCTTGGTTTGGGGCTGGACCCCGTCATCAGCGGCAATAACCAGGATCGCGATATCAGTGAGGTGCGCTCCTCGCTCGCGCATTGCTTTAAAGGCCTCGTGGCCGGGCGTATCAATAAAAGTAATGACTTGACCATTGTGCTTTACTTGATAGGCGCCGATGTGTTGAGTGATGCCGCCGGATTCTTGGCTGATTGTGTCTGTTTTACGCAGATAATCAAGAAAGGTTGTTTTGCCATGATCAACGTGGCCCATCACGGTTACTACCGGGGGCCGTGGTCCTAATTTCCCGGAGACTTTTTCGCCTTTTTCCTTCTTTTTTTTCGGGATCGGAGCTTTGGCCTCGGAGTTTGTCTTCTGTTTTGATTGAAAGACCGCCTCGTAACCTAGATCCTCGGCAATCACCGCCGCGGTTTCCTGGTCGATTTCTTCATTGATCGTGACATAAATGTCATTTTGGATCAACTCTTTAATCACCCGGGGCGTTGGCAAATCTAAAATTTGGGCCAAGTCTTTGACCCTGATCGTAGCGGGAATTACTATTTTTTGGGGAGTCTGGTTAATCATTATTCAAAATTTATGGTTCAAGATTCATTTCCCTATTTTTTCTTAATAATTTGATAGACAAGGGCAACGATCAAAAAAACAGCGCCGACCCAGAAACAGCCCAGGATGAATTTCACTAGTCCACCCAAGCCCGCGAAAACCAGAATAAGAGCGAGGATAATCAGGCCTAAAAGCCAGCGCAGGGGGACGGGTAGATAGTCGGCGAAAATACCCGAAACATTATAGACGGGTTCTTTAAGGTATTTTTTCACTCCTTTTTTAATTTGCCTTCTGGGCATGGGAGGGGGTTAATTTTCAATTTTCAAGTACCAATTTTCAATCAATTTTCAATAACCAATGACTAAATGTTCAAACTGTTTGAAAATTAAATCTATTCGAAAATTGGGATTTGATTGTAAATTGAAAATTGTAAATTGAAAAATTTTCTTCAGAATGTTCTCGTTTTCCCTACGATCACCCTTAATTTTTGGGGGACAGCCTGGATTATAACCGGGGTGCGGCCTGCGTTTTGGTTGTCAGCGATAATCGAGAACGGCTTTTTCCCGACCGAGTTTACTTCCACTTTTTTGGCTTTAAAGATCGATGTTCTAGGCAGGGAGTGATAGGCCTCGCTGCTGGCCAGCTTCAGGTTTTTAGTCAGAGAAAATTTGTGATATTTGCTAGTAATAAATATGTTCAAGAGTCCGTCTTCCGGGTTCGCGCGCGGTGATGTTTCAGGATGGGAGGATAGATTGACAAAAGCCGCTTGGAAGAGATCCAATCGGATTTGAAATTTCTGATCCAGGTTCAAGACAACCTCGCGGGGGTGATAGTGGAGGGCGCGGAAAAGCGAGGGGTTGCCATTTTTATCTAAATCCTGTTTCCGTCCGCCAAAGCCGATTAGGGCGCGGGTCAAGAAATACTGACGGTTGACTTTGCCCAAGTCAATCAATTTGACGATTCTTGAAGAGATGGTGTCGCAAGCCGCCTCGCCGATTTGGGCGCCTAATGCTTGGCCGATTGAGTTAGGTTTGGAGATGGGGATCAGCCCCAAAGTAATTTCAGAAAGCGGCTTTTTATTTTGGGTCAGGATTGTATTTGAGATTTTTTTAAAGGTGTGATCATTGCCCACCGCGACGATTGTAACTTTTTCTTCTTTTAATCCTTCTAAAACAATTTCCTCCATATTGCGCAGGAGCCGTACTCTATTGGTTTCTCCGGCGATGTCAAGGTCAGCCAGTTTGATTTCAATCCGGTCAAGGATTTTGCGGTATTTTGGCTTTTCCAGGAATGAGTCGTAAATATAATAATACATCATTAAAAGTCAAAAATTAAAAGTGGTCTTGTTTCTTTTTTAGAAATTAAGCCTTGGGTCTAAATTGAGGAGTTTGATTTGATCTCCGGCGTTTGTTTTAATTTTCCGCTTCTTCTACTTTGATTTCGGTTTCTTGGCCTTCTTGGCTTGGCATCTGACATTGACCACGCAAGATCGCGCCGGGCGAGATCGAAATGATTTTGGCTGCGATATCGCCTTCCACCTGTCCGGTTTCGGTAATTTCCAGTGCTTCTTCTGCGGTTACATTCCCCTTGACCTTGCCGGCAATAACGATGTTTAAGGCCTTAATATTGGCGGAAATCATTGCCTGTTCGCCCACAGCCAGGTTTTGGGTCGTTTGGATGTTGCCGGCAACCTGGCCGTCAATCCGGACATTGCCTTGAGAAGAGAGCTCCCCTTCTACTTTGACGGACGGCCCGACAATAGTTTCTGCTTGATTTTCTTCTTGTTTTTTGTCGCTCATAGAGTTTTTAAATAGAGATTTAATGTAGGGGGTTTTTGGATCGCCTAAGAAACCTGCTACCCCCTTTTGTTAATTGCTTCTAATTCTTCTTTGGTTAGTTGATATTTCGATTGACCGCCGAAAACAGGCTTGGCATAGATGCGGTCGCCTGTGCTACTGTGGAGATTAGATATTACCACGCCGCTTTTATGTCGATCAAGAAGAGCGATTGAAAAGCTTTGATCTCCGCCCTCGTCGGCAAAAGGATTAAACCGGACAATGTTGACCTTCTGGACAGTGAAGTCTAATTTTTCTTCTAGTTTTTTTACCGAATCTTTTAGGGCTCGAATTTTATCTTGAACTGTTTTTAAGTTCTTGTTTTGGGAATTCAAAATTTCCTCCAGATTGCTCCCCTGCGCTTGGCCTAAGAGCTCTTTGTTTGCCCGGTGGGTTTTATAAAGCGTATAATGCAGGTAAGAAACCCAAGCCAAAAGGACAACTGTGATTCCAACCAGGATCAAGGTAAAAATCATTTAAAGGATTTGAGTTCATTAGATAATTCATTATATCCTTTGTTTGGCCTGTTTGTCAATTTTGGTTTGTTTGACATTTAGAGTGATTTGTGATATGTTTAGAAGCTGTGAAGTTTGGTAATGTTTGGAATATAGGTAACCAGGAGGAGGTGTGATTGATGAGAAGAATAGTATCTGCTGTTGGTGTTCTACTCTGCTGCTGGATTGTTCTTAGTTGTGATTGCCCCAGTCCTGTTGTTGGCAATCCAAGGGGCCATAGATTTGAATTTATCAACAAGACCTATGGCGTTGGAGCTATTAATGTTCACGTTATTGCTATGGGTGATGGCAAAAGTTTCTGGATACGCGGGTTGAAATATGGCTATATGGATAGTGTAGAAGTTCAGGCCGATCTCTTTGAGACTTATGATATAATTTACATTATCCCGGCATACCAGAATGGCCATCAATGGTTTGAACTTCGCCACTATGACTGGGATAATTATATTGTTCCTGAGAGTGGTGAGTATGGGATCATCGAAATGATCAGCCCAGAAGGTGTCAATAGGTATGATTGGGAGGAATGGACAGAGATTGATCCTCCTTAGGCGCTAGCCAGATTGGTTAGCGTTTTTTTATTTTGAATAAAAAGTATGTTATAATGATTTTGTGCAACCAGTATCTAATAATTTATGAGCAGTAAAAATCATTTTAAAAAACACAAAAGCCGCAAGTTCCGCAAGGCCAAAATAAAATCCCCTCAAAAGAATTATTGGGAGGGTGTGGCCAGTGATCCGGAAGAGAAAGGTGAACTTGATCGAGTTCCCGAAAGACAGAAACAAAACAGAGAGAAGATTATTAAAGCCCCCCTGTCCAAAGAAGAGCCAGAGGCAAAGACAGAAAACAAAGATATTGCTTCAGATTGCAAAAAGGTCTTGACAACTTTTTTGGGGTTTGCTATACTATTATTAGTACTGTGGATAATTAAAATCAAAACTTCTCTTTTCGATATCGCAGTAGATTACTTTTACAAAATTTTTGCTCTTTGATCTTTGAGTGATAATTAGAGTGTCACTCAAACCCTAAAAACAAAAAAGAAAAAAACAAAAAGACACGGACGAGTAATGGAAGATAAAACAAAAAGAAAAACAAAAATTATAAAAAACAATTTGCATTTATCCTATTAGGTGTTTGACTTAATAGGAGGAAGGGCCCTTCCAAGGTTTCGTTTTATGACTGGGCATTTTAGGGGCTAATGGTCGGAAGTTTTTTGTTTATCCAGAATATTTTTTGATTTTAAATAATTTAGCCAGTAATCGTAATTTTCCTGTTTCAGGTTCAACCTGAACTGTCACCCCTTGGAATAACCACCCCTTGGAATAATTGAGTCCCCTCTTCTTCATTTAAATAATTAAACGTTCTGGGTAAATCATTTTTTGGTTTCAGTTGGTCTTTATTAATCTTGATGTTTTCAAGTTGATCAGGGAATATATTTTTTATTTTTAAGCCTCCTATAAAATTAAAAATAAAGACACTCCTGATTGGTTAATGCAAATCTCGTTCGGTTTGCAACTCGCCTCAAATTTTGGGTCAATTTCGAGTTGTCGTGAAATTTGAAAACTGTTTCAGTATTTTTGTGAGGAGATTTTATTTTTTTACTTGTTTGTCGCGAGAAGAAAAAGAATTCTTAAATCCACTATTTTTATTTACTCGCCGCTCACTGTTAAGACCATGGGTCTTGCCGTGTGATCCCACCGTGAATTCGGAAATACCCTCTGTCCGGTAGGCAGGCTTTGATCGTCCCTCGACAAGCTCTGGACTCGCTCGTAATGACATTTTGTGAGTTTCCAGATTCACGGATTCCACTTTTGACAATTCATTTGTTTTTTGTTTTTATTTTCAAGAACCCCTTTAGAACAATTGAGGTAATGGATGTTATACATTATATTGACTGTCTTGTAAAGAGGTTAAGGTCCAGATAAAGCCCAAGACAAGCCAAAAGATCAATATACCCTGTTGAAGATCATAAAAGTAATGATCAAAAAGCCCGATCAAGCAATAGGCAATAAGAACCGCAGATAAAGTCAAACTTTCAAGTTTGTTCTTGGAGATTTTAAATCTAAGATAAAAGGTTAAGTAAAGAAAGGTGAGGAAAATTAACAGTCCGGGCAGGCCTATCTCCGCGGCATAAGCAAGGTAGATGTTATGGACTGGTTGAAAGCGCCAGCCGGGGAAATCAAAACCAAGATAAGAAGAGAGCGCGGGGACAAAGTTTCCGATTCCAATCCCCAAGAGAGGATTTTTAGAAATGATCAGCAAGCCAAGCTTGTTAAGCAGGATGCGGTTAGAGAGAGCAAAATCTGAATCAGGGGAATCAGTAACTCGCGACCGGGCGGCCAGTTCAGGCCAAAACAAAACTGATAAAATAATTATCGTGATCATTAAACTTACTATAAGAGGGAAGTAATTTTTTAAAAGAGAATTTTTGAAAATATAAATCAGAAGCAATCCCAAGATGATTGCGAAACCGAACCAGGCGGTGCGTGAAAAGGTAAGGATCAAGACAAAAACAAAAAATAGGACAGTAAGGATCAATCCACTTTTCAAAAATAATTTTTGCAGAGACGATTTCTGGCTCGGGCGGAAAATTTTTTGATAGAGCAAAAAGCAAAGCGGAATAACAAAGATCAAGAATCCAGCCAGAAGGTTGGGGTGGGGAAGCGTGCCATAGCCGCGGATTATTTTTTGACCCTGGACTACGATCTTCGCCACGCCGACAAGTTCTGGCGAGAGATCAGTCTCGCCGAAGATTTTTAAACCCAGCGAGTGTTGCTTCCAGTATTGGGAAGCAGCAATTACACCTTGAATCAGGCCGCTGAAAATTAGGCTCAAATAAGCCAAAAAACGGGGTCTTTGTTTTGAAAAATTTTTAACCACAAAAACAAAAAGCAGAATTGCTTCTGAAAGTTTTAAGAGGCGATAGAGGCCAACCTTCAGGTTTGGGCTTTGGGGCACAGAGAGCAGAGACCAGAGGACGAGGCCAGCTAATAACCAATAACCTACAATCTTCAATCCGCAGTCCCTGGTCCTTGATTTTCTTTGTTCGGTTTTTTTAAGAAGGGACAATTCTCCAAGCCAAAAGAGAAGAGCAATTCCAAAAATAATATCAGAGAGATATAAACTGATTGCGGTCCATTCATTAAATTGCCCCGCGATCGGATCAAAAGAAAAAATATGCCGCTTCTGCCAGGGGAGGACAACGAGGAAGATAAAAAAAGAAAGATATTTTAATTTGGCGAGAATGATTTTAATTTTTTCTTTTGACATATGGTGAAAGTAAAATTCTTTAAATTCTACCACGCCAGCAATTTACAAGCAATGGAGTTTTATAATATACTGAATACAAACAAACTTTAAACTTTGCACTTTGAATTTTGAACTGAATCCCGCCCCTGTAGCTCAGCTGGATAGAGCAGCGCACTCCTAACGCGCAGGTCACACGTTCGAATCGTGTCAGGGGCACAAGGTACATAATCTAGATTTTTTATTTGGGTTTTGATATAATAATTACAAAACAAAAAGCCAAATCTGAATCAGGAGGGATTTGGCTTTGTTTGGTCCTTTTCAAACTTACTTATCTAATCCTGTAACTGGCAACACAAGGAGGAATGGTTATGATTGAGCGATATACAGACGGGAAGATTGTTGAAATCTGGTCCGATTCACACAAACTGTCTCTTTGGCAAAAGACAGAACTGGCAGTGATTGAGGCGATGGCCAATTTGGGGCGGATTGAAAGAGGGGTCTACAGCCGCATCCGTGAGGCCTTGGATGGTAATCCCATAGATATAGAATGGTGGAAACAAAGAGATCAAGAAATTCATCATGATCTTAATGCTTTCCTTGATGAGCGTGCGCGTTTCTTGGGCGCTGATCTAGAGCAATATTGGCATCAGGGACTCACTTCTTATGATACAGAAGAGCCTGCTTTTGCCAGAATGCTTCGATCATCACTGCACAGGGTCGAAGCCCATTACGGCAATTTAGTAGAAGCTTTAAAAGAGAAGGCGTGGCAGTATCGTTATGTGATTATGATCGGTCGCACCCATGGCCAGGCCGCTCAATTGCAAAGCGCTGGCAAGAGGTTCTTGTGCTGGCTTCAAGATCTTGCTGTAGATGAGGTGAGTTTATTGAAAGCAGGGAGGAACCTCAAATATTCTAAACTCTCTGGCGCAATTGGCAATTATGGAGGCCTTGATCCTGATTTAGAGAAAGAGGCTTTGCGTGTCTTAGGATTCGAGCCTTTCTATGGTGCAACTCAAATTATGCCTCGTGAGATGTGCGCACCTTTGGCTCAAGTGCTTTGCCAGCTGGTTTGTACTTTAGACAAAATTGCAGTTGCAATACGGTTAGGCGCGAGAAGTCCGCATCCGATCTATCAGGAGCCGTTTGGCCAAAAACACAAAGGCTCTTCTGTTATGCCTCAGAAGAAGAACCCGATCCGTAGCGAGCAAGTTGAAGGTATGGCTAATATGGCTAAGGCGTATTTGCGGATGATCATGGATAACATCCGCACCTGGGAAGAAAGAGCAATTGAACAGTCTTGCGTAGAAAGGGTTGCTTGGCCTGATCTTTTCCATATTGTTGTCCATGTGCTCAAAAGAATGGAAAAGGTGCTTCAGGGCTTAGTGATTTATCCTGACAATATGCTCTGGGAGATCCATGAAAGCCGAGGATGTTATGCTTCTTCCGAGGCCAAGGAGTTTCTGAAGCGAGAGGGAGTAGAATATGGTCTTAGCGCTGAAGACGCCTACCGGATTGTGCAGCTTGCTGCTTTTATTGCTTTCGAACCAGGTGATCGTTTGCGAGATTTGCGCACAGACCTGCCTATTTCTCTAGTGGAAGCAGACCATCTACTTTTAGCTTTCCCGCAGATGCCCAAATCCCCTGATGTTTCTCTATGTTATATTATCAGGGAGGGCCTCTTGAGTATTTCAGAAGAGCTTGCCGCCACAGAGGAGGAAATAAAAAGGTGGGTAGAGATTTTAGAGAAGATTTTCACTGAACAGGAAAAACGTGATGATTGGAATCGGCTTTTTTTGCCCTCTTATCTCTTGCGTAATGAGGAAAAACTCTACCAAGAGATTTTGAGTCTATAATTAAGGAGGAATGGATTATGGCTAAAGTTGCGGTTGTTGTAGGTAGTAAGAGTGACCTTGAGATAGTAAAAGAGTCTGGAATGTTAGAGGTGTTTAACGAAATGGGCGTGCCTATAGAGGTATCGATCATTTCCGCGCACCGTAACCCAGATACACTACCGAACTATTGCCAGAAGGTTCTTAAGAGAAATGATGGCCGGGTGATTTTCATTGCCATTGCTGGAATGGCTGCTGCCCTGGCAGGCGCGATTGCCGCCCATGCCCGGAAAACGTCAGTGATTGGCGTACCTTTGCCTTCCCGAGAAAAACCAGAAGCGGAAGATGCTTTGTACGCTATGCTTCAAATGCCCAAAGATGTTCCGGTGGCTGTGCCTGGAATAGGGAAGTCTGGATTATACAAGGCCGCCATCTTGGCTTGCCAGATTTTGGCCCTGACGGATTCAGACTATTGGCTCGCACTAGATGGTTTTATTAAAGATCATCATAAAGAGCCCCAGATTGATATTTCGTTATCAGAAGAGGAGGAGTGAACAATGGGAGCAAAGATTCCAGAAGCAATTCAGGAAACAGCGTTAAGCCGTAAGCTTGCTGCTGCCGGTCTTAATCGAGTTTATCAAGGTAAGGTCCGGGATACTTGTGCCGTACCAAGTAATGACAAACTTCTACTGGTTGTTGCTTCAGGTCGTTTGAGTATTTTTGACTTTGTGTTGAATTGCCAGGTGAAAGATAAAGGTCAAATCTTGACTGCTCTAACCATCTTCTGGCTGACCACTGTATTGAAAGATACAATACATCACTTGATCGCTTTCGGTGCAGGCATTGATGCGTATTTACCTCCTGACTTGAGAGGAAATCCAGAGTTGCAAGCCAGAGCCGTGGTGGTCAGAAAACTTGAGATAATATCAGTTGAATGCGTGGTCAGAGGTTGTCTTACGGGTTCGGGTTGGCGATCCTATCGAATGGATGGCACTGTTTGTGGTCAGAGCTTGCCACCTGGTTTGCATGATGGATCAAGACTAGATAAGCCTATTTTTACACCAACGAGCAAGGCAGTATTTGGTCATGATCAGCCCATGACTAGGGAGCAGGTAAGGCAGAGACATACAGAAGAGCTAGAAGATTTTAGTTTGGCATACTATAACACAGCACGTAGTTATGCTGAAGAACACGATGTCATCATCGCTGATACTAAATTTGAGTTTGGCCGTTTAGACGACGGATCACTCTCTGTTCTTGCTGATGAGGTAATTACCCCTGATTCATCGCGTTTCTGGGACCGAGAAGAATGGGAAATAGCCCAAAAAGAACAGAGAGCACCTCAAGGTTATGATAAAGAGCCTGTGCGTCAAGAGGGCAAGGGAGTTGAAACGCCTTTTTCCGGTTTAACTGGTATTCATAGTCTTGATGCGCAGGATGAAGAGCATATCATATTTGTACATCAATGGAGGGTTCCAAAAGAGGTTCTTTCCGCCACTAGAAAACGTTACCGCACGATCTTTGAACGTTTAACTGGGAGGTCTCTTGAAAGCTTCCAGAGAGATGTGATGCACATTGGCTAGATATCGCCACAGAGCATTTTAGACACACATAGGCACCAATTTATCTTTGAACGGTGCCTTTTTTATAATTCGCAGTGAGCCTGCCTGCCGGTAGGCAGGGTAGGCAGGGAGAAAGTGAAATTCCTTTTCACTTTATTCGGGATTATTGTCATTACCCGTAGGGGCAACCCTTGTGGTTGCCCGTCTGTGGCATTTGTTTAGCCGACAATGGGCAACCACAAGGGTTGCCCCTACAAAACCGTCCCAGACTAGGTGATATTATTGGCGCATTTAAATCAATGACAACCTGTAGTTACATCCAAAATTAAGAATTTCGAGCTTGCTTGATTTGTCTGAATTTTGCTATATTTAAAGAATGAGAATAAGATACTAGAAACAAATGACCCTGCCTTCAGAAATTGAAAAAAAATTAAAACAAAAAAGTCACAAAACAATCATTGGCGTGGATGAGGCCGGGCGCGGGCCTTGGGCCGGTCCTGTGGTCGCGGCTGCTGTTTTTTTGCCGGATCGTGCTCAAAATCGCGTTTCCGATATTCTTTTGGACAGGATTACTGATTCCAAAAAAATAAGCGAAAAGCTGCGGGAGGAACTTTTTGATTTAATCTGTGAACAAGGGGAGTATGGGATTGGAATTGTAAGTCCTTTTCTTGTTGATAGATTAAATGTTTTGGGCGCTACTTTTCGGGCGATGCAAAAAGCGGTTTTGGAATTGTCTCGAGTTCTTCCTGTAGAGATTAGTTATGTTTTGGTTGATGGTAATTTAGAAATTCCCAGACTCTCTTATTTCCAGAGTCCCGTAGTCCACGGCGATTCTCTGGAGCGACTAATCGCGGCCGCTTCGATTGTCGCTAAAGTAACCCGCGATCGCTTGATGCTGAAATTAGACAAGAAATATCCCCAGTACGGTTTTGC
>SDBT01016143.1_pt1 | contig 11839 bp, 16 predicted proteins | sample 2277101 | NCBI WGS metagenome assembly SDBT01 (sample SAMN10404973, study PRJNA504765) | marine sediment metagenome | isolation source: marine sediment core GS10_PC15, 103 cmbsf | place: Arctic Ocean: Southern Knipovich Ridge | collected 2010
GTCTTGATTATTTGAATAATGATTATATTCTGCCATAGCTTTTTGATAACCTTCTCCCCCGAATGCGAATTTAAGGTGAAGATTTTCTTGTTCTAATTTTTGAGTATAGTTTTTTAACTCATTCATTTCATTTTTTAGATATTGAATATCTTCTTGAAATTTATATAATACTTCCTTTTGCTTACATGAAATATATGGTTTTATATTTTTTGGTGGTAAAATTTCAAGAGGATTACTTTCTATGCTAATATAGTGTGCAGTCCATTGTTCTACCTCTGGGGGTAAGGATTGTAACTGATTGTCAGACAAATAAATCATTTCTGCAGCTGTCCATTGTCCTACCTCTGGTGGTAAGGATTGTAACTTATTGTTAGCAAAAGAAATCGTTTGTGCAGTCGTCCATTGTCCTACATCTGGTGGTAACAATTGTAACTTATTGTTGGTCAAAAAAATCTCTTGGGCAGCCCTCCATTGTCCTACCTCTGGTGGTAAGGTTTTTAACTGATTCCACTGTAAAGAAATCGTGTGAGTAGCCGTCCATTGTCCTACCTCTGGTGGTAAGGATTGTAACTTATTGTTGCCCAAATGAATCGCTCGCGCAGCTGTCCATAGTCCTACCTCAGGAGGTAGATTAGTAATATTAGAATTATATAATTCTACAGCTTGTAGTGTATGCCATTGTGATACAGGACAATTCAATAAGTTTTCTAAATCTTGAACAGTCGTCATTTATTACAGAAAATATAGCTGAATTTATAAAAATATATGAATCAATTTTTTGAAAGATGATATAAAAAAATTGATTTAAAAAGATAAGTAATAAATATATACCAAATAGATATGTCTGCTAATTCGGTAAAAAGGATTTTAAGTGATATTAACAATTTAACTGAACATCCCTTAGATAGTGAGGGTATATACTGGCATGTAAACCAAGAAAATATTTATGATTTTAGAGCCTTAATTATTGGACCTAAAGGAACGCCATATCAAGGGGGATTTTATTTCTTTGAATTTACTATTCCTCAGAGTTACCCTCTAGAGCCACCTAAGGCTAAATATTGTACTCAATTTAATGACATTAGATTTAACCCTAATCTATATACTAATGGTACTGTCTGTTTGTCTATTTTGAATACTTGGGCTGGTCCATCTTGGACTCCCTGTAATACTCTATCTTCCATACTTATGTCACTATTAGGTTTAGTATTTGTAGAGCATCCATTAGTTAATGAACCAGGTTTTGAAAATTCTGATGATTATACACTGGGGAGTTATGATAGTATTATAGAACATGAATCATTTCGAGGGGCAGTATTATATATGTTAGAACATATAGTACCAGGATTTGAGATGTTTCAGTCTAAGATAGAGCAATATTTCATAAAACATTATGACGAATATAGAGAACATGTTTTATATTTAAAGAAATATAAGGATAAGCGTTCATATAGTCTAGGAGTCTATAGTATATCATTAAGTACGAATTATGGTAATATTATGGGAGAATTGACGGCTAAATATCAGAAGCTGACAGGTATAGAATTCCCAGAATTTTCGGAGACAACGGTACAAAAACTGCGAAAGATTGCGGAAGGGTTAAATGTTGATACTAAGAAAACGGATAGTAAAGGGAAGAAGAAGGTATATAAATTAAAGAAAGAATTATACGATGATATTAAAATGGTAAAAAGTAGTTAAAAAACTACTTAAAAAAATTGAATAAATAATATTATAATATAGTATAGGGTTTATACGATGAAATTTTGTCCAGAATGTGCTAGTTTGCTTTATTTCATAGAGGAAAGTGGTGTCTTATATGCTAAATGTAAGAGTTGTGGTTATTCAGAAGAGTCGCATAATCGCATTATAGAAACTACTATATACAAAGTCAGTAACGTTCACGCTATAGAATCCAGAAATTATGTTAGATATGATCCAGCATTACCACGGACTATACATAAAGAATGTCCGAATGATGATTGTCCGAGTCATAAGGATAAAGCTTTACAAGAGGCTGTATTTTATCCAGATTCTTTGACAATGAAGTTAATATATATTTGTGTAATATGTAATACGGAATGGAGATATACATAGAAATAATTATAAAAAAATTGAATATATAAATCTATATAAAAAAATATATACATTTATAATAATAATGGATGACAATACCATAGATATTGAAGAAGTTGCCGATGCTGGCGATTATCTACCTATCGAAGAAGAATATGAAGATATTGAAGATAAGGAAGACGACTATGATATCAAAGTAATAGACTATAGTCAGACATTGAAAAATGTTACTAAAGAGAAAATAACTATACCATGTTTAACTAAATATGAGAAAACACTTCTCATAGGTGTGCGTGCTCAGCAATTAAACATGGGTGCTATTCCTACAGTAATGGTTGGAAATATGAAGAGTACGGTAAAAATAGCGGAAAAAGAGTTATTTGAGAGGAAGATACCATTGATGGTTAGAAGATGTCTACCAAATGGTGAATGTGAGGATTGGAAGATAGATGAATTTATGTATACATAGGCATTGAAATTATAAAAAAAATTGAAAAAAAAATTGAACTATAATTCTCCTCTGTTTTATACCTGAAATATTAAACAATGCCAATTAAACCTACTACCTCTAGCAAGAAATCTGATGAAACTAAATTAACGACTAAACCAGGTCTCAAACCCGTGGTTAAACCCGTTAAAACTACACCTGCTAAGGATGATAAGAAAGTTAAAGAAGTAAAAGTTAAAGAAACAAAAGTTAAGGAAAAAGAAGAGGAACAACCCGTTCCTGATTCTACTCCGGATGATTCTACTCCAGATGATTCTTCCACAGTAACAAGTGATAAGAAATCTTCACCCAAGAAGAAGCCAATTCCGACTTTCAAGTTTGATGGTGAACTCGAGGATGTTGAAAAGCAAGTAGAAGATATGTTGAAAGATATTGACGAAATGCATAAAAAAGTAAATAGTGAATTCACCGTTTACAAACATTTTATTAAAGATCTATCTAAAGCTCTTGTTCGAATGCGCAAGAAGGATGAGTCGCAGAAGAGCAAGAAAGCCAGTAGTAAGAGTGGAAAGCGTATATCGCCAGAATTTCCGATAAGTGACGAGCTTGCAGTATTCATGGGTATGGAAGCTGGAAGCAAGACTTCTCGCACTAATGCTCTAGCAGTTGTCAGCAAATATGTCAAAGAACATGATCTAAATGGGATTGATGTAGATGATGGCAAAGGTGGAAGCAAGAAGGATGGTCGTTTGATCAATCTGGATGATGCATTGGAGAAGATCTTTCCCAACTTAGTTGGATGTGATGAGTATCTGAAGTTCACCACCATTATCACACATTTGAATCAACATTTCCCCAAGAAGGAATCTACGGTAGTAGCCGAAGAATAGATCAAATATTTATAATAAATATCAAATAATATAAATCTCAATATATAATATATGCTAGATAATTCAGAAATTATTAATATTTTGTCATTTCTTTTACCATTTTCAAATGAAGTGGCTAATGTCTTAACATCATCGGGATTACCATTATTCAAAAATTTGTATAAACAGTGTATAGATGGTTATTTGATAGACAGTAAGTTTATTAAATATATACCAAAAGACAAGATATGTCAAGATAGACATGTAATTAGTAAATTAATAATTGATTTAATAGCATTAACAGGTATTATATTGAATATTGGTAAGAATTCGATAAGATATAATTATTTAACAGGAATTTTATCGGGATTATCAATAATTATTTTATCTTTTATAGTTCCAAATTTATTTTTACATAAGACTATACATTATTTTATGAATCTATTTAAGACTAAGAATCCTTTTATAATTATTTTAATAGGTTTTACATTGATAGCTATATTATTGGGATTATCAGTTGTTATAGAAAAATTTATACAACATGTAGCACGAGGTGTTATCATAGATCCTGGACTTCATAATTTTCCTTTACAGAGATAAATATTTGAACTCATATAAAAATAATATTACTTATATATTACTTATATATTACTTATATATTACTTATATATTACTTATATATTACTTATAATGGAGTCGTTGAAAAAATTGTTACTGTAAAATTTTCTGATTTCTCAGTATAAATACCATTTTTATGACTGAGTTATGATTTACTCAGTATCCATATATCCATAGTTTATAACCATAACACCATCTAATCTAAAAAAATGATGGCTAAAAATAGAAAAAAATCATTAAAATTAGACTGTTTTCTATGGCTATACAAACAAAACTAAATTCTTTTACTACTAGATACGATCATCTAGATTCATTTACTACTATTATGATAGAAATCGAAAAACATTTGAAGAAAAACAATTCTCTTCAAAATTTTAATCCACAATGTTTAGGTATAATTTGGCGCCGTCTTGACTATCAAACTCAACAAAATATGTTGATATTTTTTAAATAATTGTTGCGCTCAGATTCTTATAATTTTATATATATTAGGTAATATATGTTACCATATTTTAAAGAAGACAATCTAGAAGTTGGTCTCGATGAAGCTGGCCGTGGTACACTGATAGGTGATGTGTATGCGGCAGCTGTTATTCTCCCCCCAGAGATTAGTTTCCTGGTTAATGACTCCAAAAAACTCACACGTAGACGTAGATTAATACTTAAAGATTGTATAGAGGAGGAGGCGATAGATTTTGCTGTTGCTAATAATGGGCCACAAAGAATAGATAAAATTAATATCCTTAACGCCTCTATCGAATCTATGCATAAAGCACTTAGAGAACTGAATGTAGAGCCAGAATATATATTAGTGGATGGGGATAGATTCAAGCCGTATTATAATGAAACTGGACAATTTATACCTCATAAATGTATAATAGAGGGTGATGCCACATATAATTCAATTGCAGCAGCATCAATTTTGGCTAAAGTCTATCATGATAAACATATCGAAAAACTATGTGATGAATATCCAGAATTAGATGACCATTATCATCTCAGAAATAATATGGGATATGGTACTAAATTGCATATAGACGGTATTCAAGAATATGGTATAACGCAATTTCATCGTAAAACTTATAAAACTTGCCAAAATCAAGATCTAAATTATAGTAATCATATTTAACTATAATTTAACTCTAATTCAACTACATATCTGTATCATGTACATCGTCATTTAGGATGGCTTCTAACTCTTCACTCATCAAATATTTTCTTCGATTACAATGTAAGATAAATGCCATTATATATATAATAAGACTTAGAACACCAGAAGTAATACCTATATCTCTAGCAATACAATAACCATTATTATGATCACCTTTTTCAAAAGGTGATAAACTACATGGTGCAATCATAAGGAACATTAGACTTAAGAATAAGAATAATATACCTAAGATTAAGAGGAAGGACAGACAGTTTTTATATCTAATCATTTTGAAATGGTTAGATATTATATGGAATATTGGATAAAATATTATTCATTTTTTTATAATGCAAGTTTCTTATCATAATTAGTTCTACATATAGGGCAATTCATATGACCTTGATTCTTCCTAAACCATTTATCTATACATTTTTTATGAAAACAGTGACTACATTTATCTAATGATCTAACATGTTGTTTGATACGATATTCTTCAAAACATATAGGACAATCTTCCTGTAATATATTATCATTTTTCTTTATTATAATATGTTTATTTAAATGACCTAATAAATCACATAATTTAGGTCTACAAGTTTTTAAAATAATAGAAAAATGACTGTCATCGTCTGTAGTAGTAACATAAGTATTAAAAATAGAGTTAGTAAACATATATTGAATTAAATTATACATGGCACTCTCGTAAGACTCGATAGTTTCCTGTGTCTGTTCAATCAGATGTGACTCCATATATATATTATATATCTTAATATATATATATTTTTTTATATAATAGACCTTATACTAACATATACAAAATTATATAAAAAAGTTGTGTTATTTATAATATAAAATAATACAAATGGATTTTCAAGATAAAGACACTGTCTTGTATTCTATCTCTAAAGATACTGATACTTTCTCTAAAATTGCTTCTTTTGATTTAGATTCAACAATCATCAAAACTAAGAGTGATAAAGTCTTCCCATCAGATAAAAATGATTGGATTCTTTGGAACAAATACGTCAAGCCGGTATTATATGATTATTATAATAATTGTTATAAAATTGTGATTTTCACTAATCAATTAGGCATCAAAAAAGGTAAAATATCTAAAGACGATTTTATCTACAAAATTAACCAAATTCATAAAGAACTAAATATCGATTTCGACATTTTTATCGCTACTGCTGATGATAATTATCGTAAACCTATGACCGGGATGTGGGATCTATTTACATCTATGTATCCTGTTAAAATTGATATGAAACATTCATTCTATTGTGGTGATGCAGCTGGTAGAGAAAAGAATTGGATCCCAGGTAGGAAGAAAGATTTCAATAATGTAGATATCAATTTTGCTCATAATATTAATATCAAATTTGATATACCTGAAAATGTATTTAAAGACCCTAATACATCATTATTAAAATTTCATGTAGTAGATTTCAACTACATGGGACTCGACCTCCATAAGCTTTTAAAAACTAAATCTAAATTAAAAATAGATGCCGCTAATAAACCTGAATTAATTATTGTTTTAGGTCGTCAAGGTAGTGGTAAATCTGAATTCTCTAAAGATCTTTTATCTAAATCTGGCTTTAAAAATTATGTCTATATTAACAGAGATATCTGTAAGACTAAAGCTATTTGTTTGAAAAAAACTAAAGAGGCTATTGAGAAAGGTAAGAGTATAATAGTAGATAATACTAATCCAGATAAGAAGAGTCGTAAAGAGTATATAGAATTAGCTAGACAGGCTAAGATGTCTATTTCTGTATATTTGATGGATATGCCGGAGAATTTGAGTAAGCATTTGAATCATATGAGAGTTATGAAGACACATGGCAAGACACAGAAGATACCTGAAGTGGCATATAGAGTTTATAATAAGAAATATGAAACACCTAGTTTAGGGGAAGGTATAGATAAGATAGTCAATGTACCATTTAGTTTTAATGGGAATTCTGATGATGAGAAGTTGTTTCTGTATCATTATAGTTTCTAAAAAAAATTGATAATTATTTAGCTACAATTTAATATTAACCATTAAACATGTTTCGTCAATTTATTTTTTTAAGTATTTTAGTCTTTTGTCATGCAATACCTTTCGACAGATTTGCCGGTTGTATGAAAAGTCTAACCATTTGCGAATTTACAAATAATATGAATATATGCCCTTGTATGAATAATTATTATGAATGTTTTACTGATCTTGATGGTGCTCTTATCAATACTGATATTAATCTTTTAAGAGATTATCAACAGTTATGTCGACAATATAATTGCACTGATAATCAATGTTGGAGAGATGTAGTACCATCTAATGGTAGTGTATCTAATAATTATTCAATTATTATTTTTTTATTATTATTACTTTTGATGATATAGTCAAATATTTTATAAATTTTTTTTATAAAAAACTGAAAGAACTTTTTTGACATATATATGATAATATATAGAACAATGCCAATGCAAACCGAACAAAATTATTTAACTCATGATAATGGAGATAGACCATTTAAAGTAACTATCCAAAACAATATTGTAAAAATACATAAATATATTGATTATTGTGAAAATTCTCAACAAGTAACCTATCAAGAAGAGCCGTACAAAACATATCATCCCAAAAAAATTTTTGTTGGTAAAAGCCTATATAATGCGATGACAAGTTTTAGTGAAGGACATGGTCCTAAATTTGATGGTAATTCTTTACTTTTACATCTCGAAGATAATACATATATTTATATTGGTGATAAAATTTTTTCATTTGATGTTTATTATCCAATTACGAAATATGTATCACCAGTTGGTAATAATGATGTGCCTTATCCGTATGCTATTGATGAACAAAATAATTATTATTTGATGACAGAAGACGTAGTTTTGACACAAATGTCTGAATATTATGAAGGTGATCCATATGATTATTATTATCACAATCGACTAATAACTAAGAATGAAGGAGTAATTCCTTCTATAGAACCGATGGGTAATAATTTTGGGAATATAAAGGAATGGTACATTGGAGATGAGAAATACACACTAACATGTGCGATAAATCCAGAAAAAGAGTATAAAAGATTAACAACACCTCCAGATTTTGCTGATACTATGTATGTTATTAGAAATATTCAAAAAGAAATTTTGACAAAGAATGAGTATATACAATTGATGAATAACTTTGCACAACATCGTGGATATAAACCATTTATGAATGTTAATATTATACATAAACGTATTTGGTAGTAATATTTTATAAATATTTTTTTAAGGTAATTTTTTATAAATTATCTTAAAACCTTTCCCCCTATACTACACCATTAAAATTTTATAATATTCAACTAATTTATTCTTCTACTTCCTCTTCTTCCTCACCTTCTTCTTCTCCAGCATCAGAATCAACTTGTTCTTCGCCAGAAGCTGATTCTTCAGGTTTATCGGTAGATTGGGAAGCTTTACCAAAAGCATATTTCTTTGGCATTCCACCCTTACGCTTGCGGATCAAAAGCTGAACTACTGTTAAAGAAAGTCCAAACTTACCAGCAATATACCAAGTTTTAGGTAGAATAAGTGCCTTTACATATCCATTCTTTGGTACCAATTTTTCTAATTCATCGAAACTCTGAATATCCCTCGGCATTGGATCACCAGCCTCAGGATGAGGTTCACCATTTTCATCAAATTCAGGATATTCTTCTCCCTCAACATATACCTTCACATTAGGAACAGTATCCAAGACATTTGCCTGATTTTCTGGATCACGAGCTTTGGGAATCTTTGGTTGCAAACGCATCGGAAATTTCTTCTCCTCGTCCTGCTTTACAACTTTCGTATATAGAGCAGTAACTACCGCCTCTTGCTTATGTTCCTTGTTAAAAATCATCTTGGAATTAGTCAAACCATGTTTAATCATTAATTCATCAGCATTTAACCATTGTTGAAACCATTGGTTTATTAACTGTTGTTCCGTTGTATCGTTCTCATTGACTGAAGCGGAAAGATTAATTGACCACTCCTTTGTGCTTCCACCCTTGGGCATGAATCCAGATACACCAAAAGGTGCTCGGAGCCATGGGGTTTCAGTAAGCATTGGTTCCTCATTATGTAGCAAATAAGATGTAATTCTACCTGAATCACCCCTCTTACGAGGATTGGTAATCGTGTAATTATCAGAGTTAAGTTCTTCTGGTAATAGTGGTTGCAGATGTTCATCTTTGGATTTGTTAGCGTTATTGTTTTTAGTAGTCATTTCGTTAGCTGTTTTTGTTGAGCTCATGTTGTCTGTTGTGGTGAAAATATTGTTCAGTTTTTTTCTAGATATATATATACACTATTCCTTTAAGTACTTTTGGTTATATTGGATATGGTGGCATACATTTATATATCAATGACCGTATGATATGAAATGCCACTGTATATATAATAATTATAATAAAAAAATTGAAACGGAAAATTATTTGAAAAAATACCTTATAACTATAATATATATATAATATGACATTAGAAGAAAACCAAATAGATCAAACAAAATGTATGTCGGTTAAAAATAAAAACAGCATTATCCAATGTAAAAATCGTAGATATACTAATTGTGAATACTGTGGCATTCATAAAAAGGCTAAAATTATAGTCAGAATCGATCAACTTAATAATAATATACCCATCCAAGGTGATGGTAAAATTGTACATAAAAAGATTAAAATAATTACTAAAGATAATGTGACAACAGGTATTAACCAACGTAAATATATATACTCTTCTGATGATATTCTCAACTGTGAATTTATAGATTCATTACGAGTGGATCATATGATGTATACAATTGATAAGCTTAACACACTTAAATTAGTTACATTGGAAGGTAATTCTAAAAAACACTTATATCAACATTTATATATTTACTATCAAAAATATTTACAATATCAATGCAATATAAATAATATTATTAAAATTCAATCTCATATCCGTGGATTCTTAATTAGAAGAAGAAGTCAAGCTATTAATGATGAAGATTTTTATACATTAGATACAAAATATGAGATACAGGATAAATATTATTTTGATTTTTTAGACAATGGATTTAGATATTGTTTTGATATTAGGTCTTTTAAGAAAATATTGGAAAATTCTAATCCTTGTAACCCATATACCATTAAACCTATCAGCTCAAAAGTTATTTTTAAATTTAATCAAAAAATTTCACAACTAAAAGATACTAATGTTAAATTAGATATAGAAAAAAGTTATGTCAGTCCTGAACAAGCATTCACACATCGTATGGTCGATGTATTTCATAAATTTGATATGCTGGAAAATTATACCGATCACCGATGGTTCGAAGACTTAAGTCTTATTCAACTTAAAGAATTATATAAAAGAGCTGAAGACATATGGAACTATCGATCACAATTGGATTCAGATGAAAAGAAAAAGATTATTACAACTGGTATAGCATTCGATATTCCTATACATCATGTACATAAGATTAAATCACAAAATAAAAGAAAATTACAAAATATTATTCTTGACGAATTCGAAAGATTCTCGTCTCAAGGTCTCGATATTAATGAAAAAAAATTAGGTGTAATGCTTATGCTTACTGCTTTAGTAGAAGTATCTCCTGTTGCAGCTGATGCCTTACCACATCTAATTCAATATAATTAATTATTTATTTTTAAATCTATTTTTTAAGTCTATTGATTAATAAATTTAATAAGACTTTGTCTTTATTTTTATTTTTAACAGAATCATCCATTCCAGTTAATCTGGCTAATTCTTGTAATTTATTAAACTTGATACTTTGATTATCATAATTTTTCAAAATATCATTATAATTTTTTAAACACTGCATAATTATCTTCTGTCTACTCTTTATCTCATCCTGTTCCTCCACTATCAATTTAAATAAACCAATGGCTATATCAACTGCTAATTCAGTATTACTATTACCTTCAATCTTTTGATTAATATCTAATAAAGCACTTAATAATTCTTTTTTTTTTGTATCTCTAATATCACTTTGCGAAAAATTTTGAAAATTATTGCAACTTATTGTTTTACTAACCTTCTCAGAAATTTTTGACTTATTATTTGTATTATTATTTGTATTATTAGATACATTAACTTTTATGCCAGACATTATAACTATAAATATAATATAGATTTTTATTTTTTATAACTCAAGCATATAACGTCTTTTACCAAAAATTAATATTATCTTATTACCATCTATCTCACGATCACTATACTCCTTCAAATATTTTATACACTTTTTTATCTTCTCTAAGTGTTTTTTATGTAAAATATTTTGTTTGCAGCAAACCCATTTTAATTGATTGCCATTACTACTATATATCTCATTATGGGTGATAACCATTTTATCATAATATATGAATTTCTGATGATTGACATCTTTATATTTATATATTTTTATTAAATATTGTGCATTATCATTTATAATATCTAAATGTAGGACATGTTTCTTATATTCTACTTGCATTGTCTATACTTATATTATCTATATTTGTATTATCAATATTTGTATTATCAATATTTGTATTATAAGTATCTTTTTTTATATACTAAAAATTAATCTCCATATTTCAATCCAGCCATTCCTCCTTCTATAATCAAAATATTATAATTTGGCGCAAATATATTTATCTCCGGATT
>SDBT01016144.1_pt1 | contig 11837 bp, 9 predicted proteins | sample 2277101 | NCBI WGS metagenome assembly SDBT01 (sample SAMN10404973, study PRJNA504765) | marine sediment metagenome | isolation source: marine sediment core GS10_PC15, 103 cmbsf | place: Arctic Ocean: Southern Knipovich Ridge | collected 2010
GCTGTAGCTGGTTCTGCTATTGGTTCTACAGCAGCTTTGATGAGGCCTACTTTGCAGATATTAAGAGAAAAAGGTAAACTTGTTTCAGAGGTTTCTATAATGAATGATGTTAAGAATGATAGGTTTATATTTGCAACTGATTTTAGTTTAAATATTGAACCAGATGCTGATGGTTTAGCACAAATTACATTAAATGCAATTAATTGTGTAAAGGATTTTGATATAGAACCAAAGGTTGGGTTGTTGTCTTTTTCAACAAAAGGTAGCGGGGGAAATAGTCCTGCTTTAGAAGTGATAAGAGAAGCAGTTGGTATTGTTAAAAAAGAAATGCCTGATTTAGTTATAGATGGGGAATTACAGGTAGATGCAGCTGTAAACAGTGAAGCAGCTAAAAGAAAGTGTCCTGATTCTCCATTAAAAGGTGAAGCAAATACATTAATATTTCCAGATCTTATGGCTGCTAATATTTTTGCACATGGTTTAGGACAGTTTTCAGATATGGGTTTTTATTTTACAATTCTGAAAGGACTTATGAAGCCGGTTGTTATACTTGGAAGAACGATGCCTTTGGAATCTGTTAAAAATATGATTGTAAGCTGTGCAATGCAAGTAAATTCGTAAGTTGTTGTTGTGATTTAGATGATACCTAAAAAAGTTAGAGATTTCCTTACATCAAATGATTGGATAGAAGAGGATGCGTTTGGGTCAATTTTTATACTTGATCCGTGGGTTTCGTGTTATTTAGAGACTTGTTCTGTCTACAAAAAAAGGCTTTATTCTGTTGACATATTCTATCTTTTTGGTAATCAGTTGTATGAATGGACTTTGGTTAAGGAATCAAAATTGACATTAAAGTGGGTTTTAGATACTGCTAAAAAAAATAAATCTTATTTTAATAAAAAAGAAAAGGAATATTTAGATGTATGTAAGGAAATAGATGGTGTTTTTAGGCTTGTTCGTGATAGGGGTTTAAAAAATTATAGTAAAAAAGATTTAAAGAAATTATGGTTTGATTTATGTGGTAGATTAGGCAGAAAACAGTTTGGTTATTCTGTTCTTAGTGAATGTCTTGATATATTACAGGAAGAGGATTATATAAGATATTTGAAAAATGTTCCAAGTGACAAATTGTTTGATGTTCTTGGTTTGTTAAGTACTCCAACTAAACTTTCGTTTCTGGATAAAGAGAGGATTTCTTTGTTAAATACTGCTCTTTTATACAAGAAAATTCCTAGTGCACTAGAAAACCATGTTAAAAATTACCTCTGGATTCATAATAATTATGGCAGGGCTATTTATCTTGATAAAAAATATTTCTTAGAGGAAATTAAGAGTGTGCTAAATAAGAAAAATCCTTCTGAAATTTCAAAAAAGATAATTCAGTTAAAAAATAAAGAAAAAATCCTAAATAAAAAGATAAAAAAGGTTTGTAAAAAATATAATATTTCTAGAGAGGTTGATTTGTTTTTTGGAATTGTGCGTCAATTTTCTTTTTGGCAGGATAAGCGTAAGGAAAACACACAAAAGATGGTGTTTTGTATGGACCAGGTTATTAGAGAGTGTTCAAAAAGATATAATGAGTCTTATAGTAATTTGAAAAAATATTTTGAATATGATATTATTGAGCTTATTGATAAGGGAAAGAAATTATCTAAAAAGGATCTTGATAGAAGAAAAAAGATTATTTTTTTAGTGACTCTAGAAAAAGGAAAAATCAAAAAAACTTATTTTTATGGCAGAGATGCGCAAGATATATGTGATATTGCAAAATCATGCAAAAAAGGTTTGGTAAAAGGTGGTACATTAAAAGGTTTTGTTGCTTCGCAAGGAAGGGGTGAAGCAAAAATAAAAGGCAGGGTTAGAATTGTTTTTGATGCTACTAAAGATAAGTTTGAAAAGGGTGAAATTTTAGTAGCTGGAATGACTAGACCAGAATATGTTCCATTAATGAAAAAGGCAAAGGCAATTATTACAAACGAAGGTGGAATCACAACTCATGCTGCTATTGTTGCAAGGGAATTAAAAGTTCCTTGTATTATTGGTACAAAGGTTGCAACAGAAGCATTCAAAAATGGTGATGTGGTTGAGTTGGATATGAAAAAAGGTAGTGTCAGAAAGATAAGATGAAATGGATTAAGCTTTGGGCTAGAGAATATGGAGTGATGTATTCTGAAATTGCTATACTTTCTTTTTTTAAAGATGTAAAACACATTATACCTTATGTTCTAAAAAATATGTGTATTCTGCCTGAACAAAAAAATGAGTGTTTTTATGTTGATGAGAAAGAATGGGAACATCTGAAAAAATCTTTAATAGTTCAGTTTGCAAAAAATAAAAAGGTTTTTGGAAATTTTAGTAAGTTATTTCATTCAATTGGGAAAAAGTATGTTGAATTAGCTAAGAAATTGTCTTCACAGAATTTAAGTGAATTAGATAAAAAAGATCTTCAAAAAGGATTTTTTGATTATTTCCTAATTTGGAGAGATTATTGTTGTGTTTTGTGGGTTGGATGGCTTTTGAATGAGTGTTTTTCAGAAATTGGATTAGAAATTGTAGAGAAGAAAGTTAAAAAATTAGGAAAAGAAGATAAATTATATGATTTAAAAAATACTATTTTCGAATCTACAAAGAAAAGCGATGTTAATATTTTACAAGATAAAATCAAAAAATTAAAAGAAAAAGGTTATGATAAGGAAGATATAAAGGCTTTATGGAAAGAGTTTGCTTGGATGCCTTGTTTAGATGTTCATAACAAACCTTGGACAAAAAAAGATATTAAGGAATATATTCAAAATTTCCGAGTTGAAGAAAAGAAGTTACTGAATTATAAAAAAATTATGAAAGAATTAGATTTTAGTAAAAAAGAAAGAGAAATTTTGGATATTGCTAAAGAATTGGTTTATATAAAAGATGTAAGAGATGATTATAGAAGAAAAGGGGTTTGTTTTATTCAGCCATATTTAACAGAAATAGCCAAAAGAAGGGGATTAAGGTTAGAAGATATTTCTTATTTGATGAGTAATGAAATATTTAAGAAAATTTCTAAAGAAAAAATAGAAAAGAGGAAAAAAGGTTTTTTATTATATTATGAAAAAGGAAAATTTGTTTGTATTTCTAATAAAAAAGATGTTGAATTGGCTTTAAAGAAAAAATTTGGTATTATTCAAAAGGAAATTAAGGAAAAAGAGATTAAAGGGTTGGCTGTTTCAAAAGGAAAAGTAAAAGGAACTGTTAAAATTGTTAGGGGTATAAGTGATTTAGCAAAAGTTGAAAAAGGGGATATCCTAGTATCAATAACAACTCATCCAGATTTTCTTCCTGCTATGCATCTTACTGCAGCTATTGTAACAGATGAGGGCGGAATGACTTCACATGCTGCAATAGTTTCTAGAGAGTTAAAAATCCCTTGTATTGTAGGAACAAAAATAGCTACAAAAGTTTTAAAAGATGGTGATAAAGTGGAAATAGATACTGATAGGGGTGTTGTAAAGAAGATAAAATGAAAATTCTAAACAATGAAAATAACATTGTTTTGAAAGAAGGAATTCCTGATCTGAGTGATAAAGAATTATTCAGAATTGTCAGAAGAGATCATTCTCCTTTATTTAACTCGTTTTTAAGGGTTGGAGCTTCACTAAGAAATCCAGAATTTGAGTTTGACAACAGGATGCATGTACATGTTGTTTTAGACAATGATGTCTATGCTAGTAATATTGATTTTGAAAACCTAAAGAAAGCCATGATTGAAAGGGCAAAGCAAGATGAAACCTTTCTTGACAGATATTTTAAAAAAGCAATAGATGAACCTAAAAAAGTTATTGAATGGGTAAAACAAAAAAAGGATTTCTCAAATCTGCTGGGAACTTATAATAAGTTTACCAAAAAGACCTTGAAAATAATGACACATCTATGGCCTCCCTTGGGCCCCGAAGAGTGGATATTAAGCGAGATTGAAAAAAGATTGGCAAAATACATCAATCCTGAGAAGGATTTTATAGATTTCAAGAATGTTCTTACTCTACTGACATCATCTACTGAGTTTTCTAACTTGAATCTAAGAAAAGAGGCGATGCTTAAAGGGAATGACCTGGAAAAAGTCCATGAAAGGTTTGCTTGGATTACTGACCATGGATTCAATCTTAAGTACCAGACTTTTGAAGAATTTAAAGACGAACTCAAAAGTATAGAATATCCTAAAAAAGAACTAGAAAAGATGCAAAAAGAGTTAAAGAATCTTAAGAAAGGACAGGAAGACGCCATTAAAAAATATAATTTAGATAAAGAACTGCTAAAGTTTTGCGAGCATGCCCAGAAACTTCCGCATGTAAGGTTTGCTAGGATAGAATGTTTGATAGAAACAGCATATCATTTAAGAGAATTCTTTGACGAACTAAAAAAGAAATTATCTTTGAGCAATATTGCTTTAGCTTATTATTGGGAGATAAGAGCCTTATTAGAAGGAAAAAATGTTGATATAGAAAAGATTGAAAAAAGAAAAGACGGACACAATTTTATACTGATAGATAATGGGTTTTATGATTATGATTTAGAGACTGGTAAAAAAATAAAACAAGATATTGAACCAAAATTGCATATAGAAGGAGAAATAAAAGGTCAGACTGCATGTATGGGAAAGGCTAAAGGAACTGCAAAAGTCTTATTTTCCCAAAAAGAGATTGATAGGGTGAATAAAGGAGATATTCTAATTACTTCAATGACTACTCCTGATTATGTTCCTGCTATGGAAAGAGCTGCTGCTTTTGTAACAGATGAAGGAGGATTGTCATGCCATGCAGCAATTGTAGCCAGAGAGATGAAAAAACCATGTGTAATTGGTACTAAGATAGCAACAAAAGTTTTAAAGAATGGTGATTTAGTAGAAGTAGATGCTGATAAAGGTGTTGTGAGGAAGATAAAATGAATAGAAACAGATGGATAAGTGAGTGGGAAAGACAGATGCATCCATTTATTTGGTGGCATATAGGTAACACATGGTTTAATGATAGAACATTTACAAAAAGAACTGTTCCTTCTTTTCTTTTTAGTAAGAAAACAACAGCTAATCTCTATTTGCATGTAAATATTTTCAAGAATGGTGAAGATCTTATTAAGTTAATTACTAAAAATTCAAATTTTTTAAGGAAATATCGTTTAGAGATGAAAAAAGAAGCAGAAAAAATAACTGCTTTTAGTAAAAAATTATTAAAATTAGATTATAAAAAACTTTCAAAAGAACAACTTTGTAGATTAATTGATGAATATTCAAAGCTTTATAAGCAACATGGTGTTGTAGCTATAAGATCATTTAATAGAATAGGTATGGAAACACTTACTGAATTTTTACAAAAAAAAGTTCCTAAGGAAAAGGTTCAGTTGTATCTTTCTGTTTTGACTTTTCTTTCTCGTTCAAGTGTTTTTGAAAAAGAGAAGGAAGAATTAAAGAAAATTACTAAATTAATTAAGTCTAATAAAAAGTTTGTTAAGATTTTTTCAGCTTCACCAAAAGATGTTAAAAGTAAATTAAAGGTGTATCCTTCTCTAAATAAAAAATTAGATCAGCATGTTAAAAAATATAGTTTTATTGTTTGTGGTTATGTTGATGAAGATCCTCTAAACAAAGAGGATTTTATAAGGAAAATTCAAGCAAATCTTAAAAGAGGTGAAGTAAAAGAAGAGAAACCAAAATTATCAAGAAATCAATTGTTGGTAAAACTTAAGGCTCCTATTGAAATTAAAAGGATTAGTGAAGCACTTTCAGAATTTACATACTATAAAGATAGTATTAGGAGTTATTATAATCTTCTTCATTCTAGTGCAATACCTTTGTTTAATGAATGTGCTAATCGTTTAAATGTTACATTAATACAACTAAAAATGTTAATGCCTCCTGAGATAAAGGTTTTTTTGTATTGTGGAAAAGCTGATAAAAAGCTTATTAATCAAAGATATAAGTTGTGTGTTGTTCATTTTGAAGGAAAGGGGGTGGAGGTTTTAGTTGGTCAAAAAGCAAAAAAATTTTTGAAAGAGAATTTGCCTTCTATTGATGCTGGTTCTGTTAAAATTATTAAAGGTGTTTGTGCTAATAAAGGTGTTGTAACTGGAAAAGTCAAGATTGTTAAAACTGCAAAAGATGTTAATAAAAAGGATAAAGATTTTATTTTAGTTACTCCTATGACTACACCAGAATTAGTACCGGTTATTCATAATGCAAAAGCAATTGTTACAGATGAGGGTGGTGTTACATGTCATGCTGCTATTGTTAGTAGGGAACTAAATAAACCATGTGTTATCGGTACTAAAATTGCAACAAAAGTTTTAAAAGATGGAGATAATGTTGAAGTGAATGCAAATAAAGGTATTGTTAGAAAAATATGAAGTCATACAAAATTGGCAAAGTTAAAAGAATTGCAATAAAAATCCCTTATTTTAGATTTGCTGCTAGAGAAACATGTATTTCAAGAGATAATATATGGATGATGTGGTGGGTTGATCATGGTTGTAAGAGCCTTATAGATATACCAAACAAGGATATTTATGACTATTATATTGAAGAAAAAACATCATTGAATTCTCTCTCTAAACTTGCGAGATATATAGAAAAAAATTGGAAAAAGCACATTTCAGCATACAAAAAAAGAAAACAAAGTGTAATCCAAAAATCAATAGAGTTATCAGAATCAACAAAAATTAAAGATAATAAACTAATTCTTAAAAATTATCTAGATTATGTTAAAGTATGTTATGATTATTGTGAATATATTTGGAGTGCGTGGTCTGTTATTTATTCTGTTGAAAAACCTGTTATTGAAAATTTTCCTGATAAGATGGAATTAATAATATCTCTTGAAAAACCAATTGATTTTATTAAGATGCAAAGAGATTTACATGGGCTTTCTCTAAAAGAGCTTGTTAAAAAGTGGGGCTGGTTAAAGGTGTATAGTGCTTATGATAAAGCATATACAGAAGAATATTTCAAACGTCAGAAGAAAAGAACAAACAAAAGAGAGATTGAAGAGCAATTCAAGAGATTTAGTGAAGTTAAAAAAGAGTTTTCTAAGTTTTTAAAATCTATTAAGGATAAAAAATTAAGATTAAAAACAGAGATTGTTCATACTTATGCTTTTTTAAAGACAGATAGAGTAGATAGATGGAGGGAATCAATGTTTTATTTAAAGGATTTTTTTAAGTATTTAAGCAGATTAGAAAAAGGTGTGACACTAAAGGATGCAACTAATTTGACAATAGAAGAGATTAAAGGGGTTTTAGGAAAAGGCAAATTTCCTGACAAAAAAGAGCTGAAATTAAGGAGTTCTAATAAAGCATTATACTATTTTCAAAAAGGAAGAATAGATATTATTTATGACATGAAAGAAATTAAGAAAACACTTAACAAACTTCAGGGAGAACTAAAGAATATTACAACATTAAAAGGTATGACTGCATGTAAAGGGAAAGCAAAAGGAAGGGTAAAAATAATAACTCATTCTGATCATTTGAAAAAAGTAAAAAAAGGAGATATATTTGTTGCTAAGTATACTTTTCCAAACTTTACACCTAAAATGATTATATCATCTGCAGTTATTACGGATGAAGGTGGGATTACTTCTCATGCTGCAATTGTTAGTAGAGAATATAACATTCCTTGTGTGATAGGCACAAAAGTTGCTACAAATGTTTTAAAAGATAATGATTTAGTAGAGGTTGATGCTGATAAAGGTGTTGTAAGAAAAATAAAATGAGCTGGTTTTTGGATAGAAAAGTTGAGTATTTTCCTTTTGAAATAATCTTAGTTAAAGATGGTTATATTAGAGGAAAGAATCCTGCTCTAGGATGGTATTTCAAAAATTTACTTTTTTACTACACTAATGGTTTTGAATATTCTTTAAGAAGGAAAGATGATATGGAGGACTTAAGGAAATTTTTTGACAAAAATCTAGATGAAAAATTTGCAGAAAGGTTAGGTAAAGAAATTAGAAGAACTTCTGATAATTTTATGGCTACAGGAAAAAAAGTCTTTAAGAATAAGGAAAATCTAAAGAAATATTTTAATGAGTTTTGTGATGCTATGATAAGAATGTTTGAGGTTTTTCAGATGCCTGCATTTGCACAGTTATTGGTGCCTGAAAAAGACAAAAATTTACTTTATAAATTTGGCATGAACAGAGATTATGCTGCAAGGAATCTGGCAAAGGTTGATATAGTAATAAGGGAGAGAATGAGTAAGATTTTAGGAATGCCAAAAAAGGTATTGTTGATGATGTTACCAAATGAGATTAAGACTTATTTAGAAAAAGGAGAATTACCAAAAGATCTGAAAGATAGGAAAACATGTGCAATCTTAACATTAAATAGAAAGACAAAGATTTATTGGAATGAAGAAGCCGATAAAATATTCTATGATGAGTATAAGAAGCATCTAAAGATGGATGTGAAAGAGATGAAAGGCCAGATAGCATACAAAGGAATTGTCCAAGGAAAGGTTTATGTAGCTGAAAATGAAGATGATTTTAATAGTATTCCAAAAGACTCAATACTGATGTGTTCTATGACGAGGTATAATATAGTACCTCAATTAAATAATGTTAAAGGAATAGTAACAGATCAAGGGGGAATTACTTGCCATGCAGCAATAATTGCTAGAGAAGTAAAAGTTCCTACAATAGTTGGAACTAGAAAGGCTACAGAAGTATTTAAGACTGGAGATTATGTTGAGGTAAATGCCATAAATGGTGTTGTTAAGAAATTGTAACTACTTCTTAGTAATAATAAAATAGAAAGATTTATATATTAGTTGTTTCTATAATACTTAAAGTAATAAGGAGATAAAAAATGAGCATGATATCAATACATTCATTTGATTTGTGGGGACCTATTGTCGATGCTACTGAATTGGGTAAACGAAAAGTTGAATTATACAGGCAAATTGCTGTTGATCGGAATATTGATCCAGAAGTAGCAAAAAAAGTTATAGCTGATTATCAAGGATTAATAGATGGGGAGTCTTGGGCAACTGGTAAAAGAAAAGGTGAAATTATTAATGCCCTAGAAGGGGTTGTTGGTAAATCAGGATTACCTATTAATTATGATGGCGTTTTTCAAGAAGATGGATTATATGTAATGGATGAAATTCTTAATGCAGGAGAAGGTGTTATTGTTTTAACTTCAAAACCTGCTTCGTGGTTAAAAGAGAATTTACCTAGTGAACTCGGTGAGAGGGTAGGGGAAGTTTATCATGGAGATAAGTCAGATCCTAACACCTTTATAGAAGTAATTGGTAATGAGTCTGCACAAGGTAGACATGTGATTAGTCATACTGCAGATGAATTACCAGAACTTATAGCAGCTCTAGGAACAGGATTATTTGATGAAAGAGGACTTATATATATCAATAGAAATAATTCTAATACTCCTGAACAAGTTCTTTCAAGAGGAATTACAAGATATGTAAATAATTTAAAGGATGTTGGATATCTTAATCTTTTAAATCCAACAGAGGTGGCACAGTAAAATGAAGGAAGCAAGGGTTTATGATTGGGCTGGAACATTAATAGATATTAGTGGATGGGAAAAATATCTGAAAGATAATTATCCACATTTATATCACCAATATATGGTTTTAGGAGAAAATGATGTTGATCTTAAAAAAAGGGTAAGACCAAGAGTTATTGATATATACAACAACGCTGTTGAACAAGCTCTTTTTCCAATAAGTTTATTTTCTGATGTAAAGTCAAGATTAAGGGAAGATAAAAATTCTGGGTATGTAAGAACATTATTTACAAGTAGTCCAGGGGATGCATTACTTGATCAGATAAAAGATATAGGTTTAGATGGATTTATTGATGAGATAATTCTTCTTGATGATATAAGAGAAGCATTTCGGTTAGAAGGGAGGACAAAAGAAGATCCAAGAATATTTGAAGCTTTAATTCAACATATTCATGATCTGGGTTCAACACAATTAGCATCATATACTGATGATACACTAAAAAGAGTTGAATCTTGTGTTGAAGCTAATAGAAAAAGTGATGGTTTTCAAAATATTTATCTTATAAAAAGAGAAGTACTACCTATACATCATCAAATACCTACACCAGGTTATCAAGTTATTAATAACCTTGTGCTTGTTAGATAGATACTTTTTTATATTTCTTATTTTTTAATAAAGTAAATGAAAGTTTCTACTAACTTAAAAGAAAGAATAAATGATATTGTACAGGATGAATGGTATCTTTTAGCAAAAAGAACACAAACGCCTCCTTTACCAGTATGGCTAAAATTCCCTATAATGAAAGAATTGGAAAGTCAAAAAATATATAACACTAAGATGTATTGGGTGGTTGTTTGGCATGATCCATATTCTGAATTTTATTTAAGAGGACCAGAATTTAAGAAAGCTATAATATCAGTAACAAAGTTGTTGTTTTCTTATGAAAAAGCTAAAAAACACATTAAAAAAGTAGAATTTCTCAGTAATAATGCTAGAGAATATGCGAGTTTCTTTTATGTTAATAATTTAGGAAATGTTAGTAATGAAGAATTATTAAGGAAGTATAATAAAACAATAAGAGCTTATGGGATTTCTTTTGTGTATGGTTTTATTACATGGTGTTCACAGATATTACAAGACCGTGCATTAATGATTTTAAAAAAATATAGAAAAGAATTAAAAGAAATTGATTTGGATGAAAGGAAAGCCTTTGGAATATTAGTTACATCAGATAAGTTAACTGCTTATACAGAAAAAGAAAAAGCGCTTGATGAGTTGTCCAAAAAATATAAAAGAAAAAGCAGTTCTGCTTTAAAAAAAGATATTAAACAATTTCTAGAAAAATATCAATGGGTTGGTTATGATTATGGTGGACCAGCAATGACATATGATGAAGTTATGAAAATAATTAAAGGAAGAGAGTTAACAAAAGAAGGTTTAATAACAAAAAAAGACATTATGAAAGCTTGTTCTTTTAAATCTTCAGAGAAAAAGGTTTTTGAAATATTTTCTGAATTATCATTTATTAAAGATATGCGTAATTCATGTGATGATTTTGTTCATTTTTGTCTAGATTTTTTTTACACAGAAGTTGGAAGAAGATATGGATTAAGTAAAGAGGAAGTGAGGTTTTTATGGCCAGAAGAGCTAGAAAAATTATTAAAAAATGAGAAAAAATATAGTAAGGATTATTTACATAAAAAAACCAAATTAAGTGCAGCCAACACATATTTAGTTGGTGGATTAAAGAGTTATTATATTCAGGAGGAAGCAAAGAAGTTTCTGAAAAAAATAGGAACTAAGGTTGAGGAAGACATAAAAAAATTAGATAAGATAGAAGGAACCCCTGCATCAACAGGGATTGTTAAAGGAAAGGTAAAAACTATTCAATCTTTTGGTGATTTGGATAAGGTAAAAAAAGGTGATGTATTAGTAACCCATATGACAAGTCCCAGATATATGAGCGCTATAACAAAATCTTGTGCTATTATAACAGATGAAGGAGGATTAACTTCTCATGCGGCTATAATAGCCAGAGAGCTTAGAAAACCTTGTGTAGTGGGTACTAAAATAGCAACTAAAGTCTTAAAGGATGGTGATTTAGTAGAGGTTGATGCAAATGAAGGGATTATTAGGAAGATAAGCTAATTCTTATAAAAACGAAAGGTTTAAATACTATCACTATTAGGTAGTAAATATATAAAGGATGTATTAAAATGGTAGAACAAAAAACAATAGAATTTGTATGTACTGCAAATCGTGGTAGATCACCTGTTGCGGCTCTTATAGGTAGCAATTATTTAAGAGAGATTGGAGCAGATGATTATAGAACAATATCAAGTGGTTC
>SDBT01016145.1_pt1 | contig 11837 bp, 6 predicted proteins | sample 2277101 | NCBI WGS metagenome assembly SDBT01 (sample SAMN10404973, study PRJNA504765) | marine sediment metagenome | isolation source: marine sediment core GS10_PC15, 103 cmbsf | place: Arctic Ocean: Southern Knipovich Ridge | collected 2010
GCGGTCCCTGGCGCTGCCGGCCGTTCTCGGGCTGGGAGCGGCCGGTATCCTGGCCGTGTACCACGCTTCGATCGGGGTGTTCTATTTGTCGAGGACCACGGATCGATTTCTGCAAGCGGTCGATTCGAGATTCCAGAAAGAATGGCAGCTTCCCGTCGTCGGACAGCCCGAGATCCTTTCGAAACTATCGCCGTATAGATCGATCAATTCCTATGGCTTGTTCGCAAATATGACAGAACACCGCCCCGAGATCGTCATCGAGGGGAGCAGAGACGGGGTGGAATGGAGTGAACCTCTACGTTATTTCCTGGTGGCAAAGGGCGAGTAAGAAAAATAATGACTAAGGTTGGTATTAAATTCCAAGTCAAAGGGTCTATTCTAAAGGAACTGACGAATGCCGTAAGGTCTTTGTTCAAAAAAAAGGTACAGAGGAACTTCGGAGCCTTTCGCCCTTCTATTGAAGCGGCTATTGACGAGGGCGTTATCAATACGAGGGCCGAATTCATTCCAGATGATGATGAGGCGGCAGAACTTGGTGTAGGTTCTAATGGGTCCATTGACTTCAATCGTACTCAAAATGCTTGGGGTCAATTGTTAATTGGCTCTACGTCAAAATCTGTAACTTTCAGTGTAGAAAAGGATAGTAGAAAAAACAAAATAGGCAGGGTGACCGTTAGGATAGACAAAGCTGCTTTTTTTGAAGCTCCGCTATCAAATATCGAGACTCCTGATTCCGATGAAATTGACAGTATTCCATGGATGGAATGGCTTATTGAAGGTGCTCCAAATGAAGCAGTTTTACCAGACCATGCATTTTCAAGTCAAGTGTCGGAAGGTGGTGAGTCGAGAACCGGTGCCGGTGTCATGATTGCAGTGCGAGGTGGCATGTGGTCGTTTCCTCCAGCTAGAATGGGTGCATTTATATTGTTAGGTCGCGAGATTGAAAGACAAGTAGAAATAGCTATTAGAAGGGACATTGGTAAGGTGCTTTAATGGTCATGCAGGGTAGAAAATCACTACTTGAGTCTAATTTGCAATTTTGGCTTGAGAACAAATTTCTTACGGAGGGGCTGTATAGGAGCATAAATACAGGTCAGGTGGACTTCTATGGTCGGGACACAAGTCTGCTCATTTCCATCACTGACGATGAAACCTTCCAAGATGGCCAAGTTTGGCAAAGTGCATTTAAAAACTGGGTCTATGAGTCTGGCATAGTGCCAACTCAAAGTGGCTTGGCTCCACCCATATCTGTCTCTGGAGTAACGGTGGGCGGCACGTTCTTTCCTGATACGACAGTAGGCCCCTTCCAGCATTTTGTTGATTTCCCAAATGGAAGAATTATCTTCATCTCTCCTATCCCACTGGGCTCACAAGTTCAGGCAACTTTCTCCTACAAAGAAGTTACGGTTGATTTTGCCGAGAGCTTTGACAACGAACGCATGGACCTGTTGATAGAAACTGCAATTAAGGACAATCCGCAACAGAGTGGAGTGCAGGTATATCCCACCAAGGACAATAGAACCCTGCCTGCCGTTTGGATTGACGTGCTAAGAAGAAAGAATGATGGCTATGAGCTTGGTTCTAAGTCTCTTGTATCAGACTTTTTCGGTGTATTGCATGTATGGGCACGCGATAGATGGCTAAGAAATATCGTGGAAGATATCCTAAACGCTGCCCACAGAGACGTTTTATTGGGTATTGATTTTAACAAGGCTCCGTTTCCCCTGTTGAGTAAGGGAAGACGAAATCCAGCATGGACAACATATTCGGACTTTGCCAATCAATGGAGTCCCTTTTTCTGGAGGCGCATTTATCTCGATGAGATTGGTGCAAAAAAAGACAAGCCGCTTTTTGAAGTCGAACGTACAAGAGTAACGTTCCAGGCTCGCATTTATCCTAATTTCTAATTGGTGTATTATTTAGAGACTAGGTGTGAGTTTTACATGGAGGGATTAAAATGCCAAATAACAGAATATTCTATGCCATTCACAGCGTAGCTATCAAAGACAATGCTGCCCCTGGAACGAATGAAGTAGTTCCAATCATACCAGGTGTCGATGTAGACCCATCTGGTCGTTGGGAGCTTGTACGTGGTGCCCAGAGCGTGGGAATGACTACAACGTTCAACTTCGAACAAGTTTTCCAGCTAGGTCAGCTTGAAGTTTACGAGTTCGTTGAGCTTGAGCCAGAGATTGAGTTTACTATTGAGCGAGTTCTCGATGGTACCAAGCCTCTATGGTTCATGACAACGGGCCCACGTGGTGGTACCACTCTAGTAGCGCGTACGGCTGACTACAAGGTGGATATTGCTGTTCCCGTCTACTCAGACACGCAAACCCGCGCCACTGGACTTCCAATCTCGATGGTCTATGGCTCTGGTATGTTCCTAAGCTCAATCTCTTATACCTTCCCAGTAGATGGCAACTTTACTGAGTCTGTCACCCTAGTTGGAAATGATAAGATTTGGAGTGACTTCGAACTTGCTGGCGACCCATATCCAATCGAAATCAGCGGTGGAACGCCTAGTGCATTCCTAGATGACCAGGGTAGTGACCAGACTCAGCTTGGTTTCCCAAGTGGTGCATCGGCTAATTGGTTCGGTACTCCAATCGGTAATGGTATTCAGCCATTCGCCACTCCTGGTGGTGAAGATGCAACGGTCATTGGCTCTGGCGTTCAGCGTCGTGAAAGCTTCGACCTCGTTTGCTCGCGTCTACCAACCGAGATTCCAGGCGTTAGTTCATCTGGTACTCTAGGAGGTCTTGTCGAGCACATTCAAACGGTTACGGTCAGCACTGACCTTGGTCGCGAGGATATCTTCGAACTGGGTAAGAAGCGTCCGTTCTTCAAGTTTGTTACTTTCCCAATTGAAGTAACTTGTGCCATCGAGGTTATCACCTCGCAAGGTGACTTGATTGATGCTATCGCCAAAGAGCCTATTGCTTGCCAGCGTTTCAACAACACGGATAACCAGCAAATTATCCTGTGCTTGTGCGAGGGTCTACAGATTGACCTTGGACTTAAGAACCGTCTACAGAGCGTTGACTGGTCAGGTGGTGAAGCCGGTGGTGACAATGTAGCCATTAGCTATAACTACCAGAACTTCAACGACTTGACGATTACGCACAGTACATTCAGCTAATAACTGGGGCTTCGGCCCCACATTTAGATTGACACAAGAGCAAGGCGTGGGCTACAATGTCCGCGTCTTGTTCTATATGTGGAGGGAAGGATGTCTCCAGAGGAGATTGAAAGGGCGGTTGCTAAAATCGCTTGGGGCGGCAGATTCATAGAGGCTAGAGACTTGGAGAACACTAAGCACGTTCTCATTATTAAATCCCTATCAACTCGCCAGCGTATTTTTGTTGACTTTATATACGACGATGCCTTAGAAGAGGCGCGCCGTAACGGCATCTTTACGAAATTTGACCTCTATGCAAAATACAAGTCAAAGGGCTTGTGGACTGCTGAAGATGACGAAAAGATTCAATTGCTAGAAGAACAAATTGATAAATTGCAGAAAATTGCAGAGCACGCTAAGGGTAGGGACAAAAAGCGATTTGATAAACAAATAGAGCGGTTGGAAGCGTCATACCTAAAGGTAAAAGAAAAGCGCCATAGCCTTTTTTCACATTCGGCAGAAAGGTTTGCCGACGAGATTAAGAGCTTGGGACTTGTTTTCTGTTCTGTTTATGACGACCAGGAACGACGCCTTTGGGACAACTGGCACGTCTTTATGAATGATGCCGACGATGCCCTCATTATGAACATCCTAATGGCCCTGAGGAAAATCGACACGTTCAACTTGAAGCAAATAAGAGAGGTTGCTCGTAGTGCTGCCTGGAGATTTAGGTGGAATGGGGCCAAGGGTATAGGGAATCTATTTGGCAAACCTGTCAGCGAATTTGATTCGGAACAACAGAGTTTACTTTACTGGTCTCAAGTGTATGATTCTGTATATGAAAGCATGGATAGACCACCCGAAGATATTATCAGCGATGATGATGCACTAGACAAGTGGTTTGAAGACCAGAACAGGAAGGACAAGGCGAAGGAGGTTTCTGAAAAGGGCACTATCGGAAAGATGCAACTGTCTCCTAAAATGAGGAGTAGTGGTGAAATTTTCGTAGTAACAAATCCAGACATGAATCCAAATGCCCCTAGTAGAGAGGACATTGACGGTTTAAATACCGAGTTTGTTCGTAAGTTCAAACAAAAAGAAGCTGAGACAATCAAAAAGCACGGTACACTCAAGGAAACTGAGTTACGCGATAGAAAGAATAGGATTGCAAGGAAGGTCATTGGTTCACAGGACGCTCTTATCTCCAAGAATTCGTTTGGTCAGAGTAAGGGCGGTAAGAATGCAGGAACAGTCCTGCCAGGAGGTAGTATTTCGTGAGCGAAAGAATAGAGGATAAGGAACATGGATATGTAGTTGTTCGTAGGAGTGGAAAAGAAAAGCTTTCGGACCATATTAAAATCAAGGATGACAATTGGTCCATTGCTTCGAAAAATAAACTCAAGGCATCTATGAGACATAAAATGAGGAGAATTTTCGTTGGTATCCTGAAAGAGCTTGATATAGAAAAAGCACATGGTATCATCAGTAAAGATACTCACAAAAGGCTTAGGTCTAAAATTTTAGGAATAGGAAACGATGAGGTTAGGAATATGGAAGCGGAGTTGGACAGTCGATACAATGTCGAATTCATCAACTACCACGTTCAATTTAAGATAATTGGGGCTCAGAACCCAGGTAAGGACGCACATGAGTAAGAAGGTTAAGACGGTACGAGTTTTTAAGACGCAGGATGAGGATGACAAGGAGCTTGTTTATGAGTTCAGAAGGCCAAGTCAGGCAATTATGTCAAAGGCTGAGCTAGCTAGACGTACAAGGTTCTCAGAAGCATTCCGTGCTGGCGTAGTAGTAAATGCTGAAGTATTTAAAATCCTTCGCGAGCGCAATCTGTGGGGTGATGAACAAGAGGAGGAGTCTACTAGGCTTCGTGCAGAGATAGATGGTGTTGAGACTAGGCTTAAGGACGAGAGTATCACCAATGATGATGGCCTATTGTTAGTCACTCGGATTAAAACGCTAAGGTTGGAGCTTGAAACTCATCAATCTATCGCTACACAGATTTCAGACGCGACATGTGAGAGCATGGCTAATGAGACTGTAAACATGTTTTACGCCGCCGCCTGTATATACAATAAAACAACGGGCCAAAAGGTGTATAAAGACCTAGAGGACTTTAGAAGCAGGCTTAATGAATCATCTACCATCGACTCGTATAGAGAGGCTACGATTGCCTCGCTAGAGGTGTTAATCGGTCAAGACCTTCCAAGTGACCTAAGTACGCAATACACTGAGAACAAGTGGATTGCCGAACGTGGGCTTAATAAGAAGGAGTCTGAAGACGATGGCGCGGAAGCGTCAAAAGAGGATGCTGACGAATCTGAACCAGAAGTGAAGAAGGTCAGAAAAAAGAGGGCTAAGAAGTCTGCTGCCTCATAGAGTCTTTTCAGTAAATTCAATTGACCATGTGTATTGCGGACCAAACCACTTGCACATGGTCTTTTTTCGTATGGAGTCATAATGGCTGACATTGAACTAATTTTAGGATTTGAAGCGGAATCTGCCTCGATTCGAAAGGTACAGTCTGACATAACGCGGGCGCTTAAGGATACCACCCCAGAGATAGAGATTACGGCATCGACCAACGCGCTTCGTAATATTCAACAAGAAATTCAATCACTAAACTATACAATTGCAGACATTGACCTCCTACCATCTGCATTGGCAAATCTATCACAAGTCATCTCTACTAATATAAACGTTGAGATAAACAACCTCAGTCTTGGCGACCGCGCTAGGCGACAACTCAATGAAATTGAAAACGAACTTAGAGACGCCCTAGCTAAAGTGGACGTTCAGCTTAGGCTTGAACAGGACAGAGGTCGGGGCGCGGTTCCGGGAAGGGGTGCGGTTAAAAAGGAAACTGCTGCGGATGCAAAAGACGTGGGGCTATCAACGGAAGGTGCACAACTACAGAAGCAACGCCAAGAAATTGAGAATAAGCTCAAGGCAGTTCTTGTAAAAAGAGAAATAGCAGAAAGGCAAATTGCAGAGATTAGCGCACCCGAAGCGTTTAAGGCACAGCAGGCGCTCTCTAAGGAATTTCGCACTCAAATTCGCGCCTTCCGTCAACTTGAATCAATCTCCTCTGCGGTCGGCACAGACCTAAAATCACTACAGAGCGCGGTCAAAAAAGCAGAGGCCGTTTCAGGAGTGGGTACTGGGATTGAAAAACGAAAGGAAGTGGACGCTGCAAGAGATAGCCTAGTCGCAAGTCTAAAGCGCAGGGTAACCGTGGCTAATCAGGCCATTGCCACATCTCAGCGACTTGTTGAGGTGGAAAAGGAATTAACCGCCGAGCAAAGACGAGAGGTTACTGAAAATAGAAAGAACGTCGCTTCACTATCCAAGCTATCCAACGTAACCAGGGAGATAGAACAGGGTGGCGCAAATCTTGTTAGGGCCCTAAATAGGGCGGAAGACGTAGAGGCCGTTGGAAACGTCGGGTCTGGAGTTGGTGAACAAGTTGTTAATGAACAGAAGAAATTAATAAGTGGTATCAACAGAAGGATAAGGATACAAGAGCAGGCCGATGCGTCAACTCAAAAGTTCATTGAGGCTGAGAATGAAGGGACTAGAGCACAACAAAGGCAAACTCAAGCAAACAACAGGAACGTTAGTATACTTGAAAAGCTCGCCACTGTTAGGCAAAGTCTAACTGGTCAAAGTGTAAACCTAGAGCGCGCTCTTGCAAGAGCACAGGGTGTTGAAATTAGGGGACAGGGTGGCACTGGTCCTAGCGCCGAGACCGCAACAGACCTCGCTTTCGTTCAAAATGATTTAATTCAGGACATAAAATCTCGCATAAGAGTGCAAAAGCAAGCTGCCGCTTCCACTGAACGCTTTATCGCTGCTGAACTTGAGGGGGTGGGAGAAAGAAGGCAGTTATCAGAAATACTTGGCAAGAATACAGGCGCACTGCAAACTTTAGAAAACGTGAGACGAAGCCTCGCGAAAAGTGGTACCAACTTAGATAATGCACTTATCAAGGCTTCCCAAGTACCAATTCCAGTTCGTGGCCAAGGTTCGGAATCGGGGGAACTCGGTGATGCAGTTGCCGGTGTCCAAAGAGATTTAATTAATGATATACAGAGTCGTCTAACCGTAGAGAGACAGGCGACTGCTTCTGTTAAAAGATATGATGAAGCAATACTCCAGGCGAAAGAAGCAGCAAGAACTTATGAAAAAGCGCTGCTTGAATCAAAGAAGAATTTAGACAAAAATAAGGATTCTACAATTCGCCTTGGAGTAATTGAAGACCAGGTTGCGCGGGGGCTTACCGGTCTTAGCGGAGCAATTAAACAAGCAGAGGGTATTAAGGTTCTTGGCTCGACAGTGGATACAACGACTGCTGCCCTTGCACGGTTACAAGCTGAAGTAGTAGGAAGACTTACCAAGCAGAAGTCCATTGCAGATGCTGAACAAGCTACTATTGAAATTGTAAAACAACAGGAGCAAAAACAGGCTGAGATTAACAAGGTCTTGGGGCAACAAGCTAAGGCTCTACGTCAAAGACTTGGCATCAGTGATAAAGCAGTTGAGCAGTCTAACAATATTTTCAAGAGCCTAAGTAGAGAGGCTGAAGTTATTGCAGAAGGTCAAACAAAGACACAGAAGGCATTTGAGTTTCTTGCAGCAAAAATCCGCGAGGGTGCTAGAAGGGTAACCGGACGTTCTGCCGCACCTCGTACTCCGAGGCCAGGTGCCGCTGGTGGTCAAACAGTAACATTCAGAAATGCAGCAGACGTACAGTCTTTTTCCGACAAGCTTAATGCCACGCAGCTTCGTGAATTTGCCCTTGTCTTAAGTGATGTTGCTAGCGGCACACAGAATGCACAGCGTCGTCTTGACAATTTCGGCAAAACAATTGGCAAGGGTAACGACCAGCAAAACGTACTCAATAAGAGCCTAGAAGATGGTGAGAGTAGCGCACAAGCCTTTGGTAAACAAGTTGGAATCGCAGCAAAGCGCCTCTTGGCTTGGGCTGCCCCAGCTAACCTAATCTTTGCTACTGTATCTAGGCTAAGGCAAGCCGTAACTGAAATCATCGAGATTGATAAGCAAGCTCGCCGCTTGGTATTCTTCACCAATGCCGGTGCTATAATCACAAAGTCAGTAAGCGAGATTAAGAATCTTGGAAATCAAGTTCCTGGAATTAGGGCGCTAGGAGAGGCTTTTAATGCCACCTCCATCGACATAGAGTCTTTACTGTCGGCAACTCAAAAGCTTGCCGTTACAAACAATCAGATTTCCGCTCAGTTTACATCGGTTGCCAACATCGCTACCGCATTTGGATTGTCACTTAGAGATACAACTGCTGCCTTGCTCGAAATTACTAGGATTGGCCAAAAGGTAACGGGAACTGGTAAACAAGTTGCTAGCGCATTTACGACTGCCGCGCTTGCACTCATTCGTGTTGAAGCTGGAGCACTGGGTGCTGCGGAAGGCGTAAGAGGTCTTCAAGCTATTCAGGCGCAATTCTTCGGTGGACAGGGCGGTGCGTTCTTCGCACAATATGCAGACAGTGCAGATAGAGCCGCTGCTGCTGGCCGAGCCGTTGCAAATGCATCAGCCGTTTTACAAGCTACTGCTGCTGGTTCCTCTGCCAGTGTAAGCGAACTAGTGGATGCTACAACGCGATTAGGTGCTGCATTTAGCAACATCGTTGGCCTAGATTTTGCTCAAACTGTTTCAATTATTGGTGCAGCCTTCACGGCAACTGGTGCTACAACTGGTCGATTGGCTACCGCCCTACGTCAAACCGCCACTCTTATCGCACAAAATGCGTCTGAGATTAAAGAGCTAACAGGTATCGAAGTAACAAATGCAGATGGAACTCTTAAGGACTTCGATGCTATCGTAAAGGTCTTACAGGAAATCAGAAAAGAAGCTGGTAGTCTTCAGGCTACTGAAATTGCGCTTCTCATCGCGGACAGAAGAAACGTTGCCGATATCCTTGCACTTGCAGCGAGTGTTGATACGTTAGAACAAGCATTCAAGACATTTGGCGACCCCATAGAAAGTGTCCAAAGAGTCGTTGCGGCATCATTAGCTCAATTTGACCAGGTTAAGGCGTCGGTCAGAAGTCTTGAAGGTAGCATTAACAACTTGGACACCGCATTTGTTTCATTAGTAGAGTCGAGCGAAGTGCGAGACTTCTTGGAATTCATCGTTGGTGGAGTAACTAGCAGCATCCAGGTTGTAGATGAATTTGGAGGGTCGATATTCGGTCTTATTGAGAGATTGAAGCCCCTCGGTATTATCCTAGCTGGCATTGCACTGGGAGCAGCAGCTAAGCAAATTATCCTGTTTGGCAAAGGTCTTCTTTCTGGAAGTTCGGCAGCCAATGCACTTAGCGCTAAGCTCAGAACTGTTACTACCGAATTGAAAGATGGAGTGAACGTTTCTGGAAACCTCAATGAGCTATTCAAAAGTGGCCTTCTTACTAAAGAGCAAGAAGTTAAAGTCGTCGAACAAATAGGTGTAAATGCACGAGCACGCATAGGCTTTGAACAAAAATTAAGAGGTATCGGCAAGCAACTAAGTGCTACACAAGGCCAGGGCTTAAAGCAGGATTTGAGACGCACGGCACTGAAGCAACAGGAGATATCAACGCTTGGTCAAATTGAAAGATTGGAAGCGCGTATTTCAAGAGAAACTAGACGAACGGCTGAAGCGGCAGAAAGAGCGGCAAAAGCTACACAAAGGCGCACGATAGCAATTAGGGCCGGTGTTGCCGCCTCATTCTTCGTCGCAGGAGTAATACAGAATGAGTTTAGGGATGCTGGTCAAGAAGGTATAGCCGATGGTATTGCACTGGGTATCGGTGGCGCTGCCGTTGGATTTAGCGCGGGTGGCCCAGCGGGTGCTCTTATCGGGGCAATTGCAGGACTCGCATTCGCCGGTATTAAAGCTGGTGTAAAAGCTGCCTTAGCAGACACAGCGGAGGAGATTGAACAAGCGCAGGGATTTGAGGAATCAAAGGCGGATGAAAGTGCGCAAGCCATAAGGGGCCAGACAATTCAGCAGCTTAGAAAAACAAAGGAGTTGTTCAAGTCATTAGATATTTTTGGAAAAGATGCACTATTGTTTGAAATTGACAGACTTAGGGAAATTAGAAAGCAACTGACTGTATTGGACAAGATTAACAACTCGCGCGGGTTAGACGAAAGTGAAGCAAGAAGACTTCTTGCACTTACTTCTGCATTAGGAAAAGTAGAAGAGCGCATTGGAAAGGTCCTAGCTGACAATACCAGAAGGTCAGTTGGTCTTGCGATTCAAAAGAAAGCAAACGAATTGCTGGCTGAAAATGAAAAGTTGACAAAGGTTATCATTAATACAGATTCAAGCGCCCTAGAGGTTGTCAAGGCTCGCCTCCGCGTTGAAAAGAACCTCAACAAGCTTTCTACTAATCAGTTCAAGGTAGTAACGCGTGTCATACAAGCTGAGCAAGACGCATTGGTTGCTACAGAGAAAAGACAAAGGGCTCTTGAGGCAATTAATAGGGTTAGGGAAGAAGAGATACTTGGTGGCGCATTTGATGCACTTCCAATTGGGGAAGAAAAGAAGTTCGAACTCAAATTAGAGCTAGACGAACAGGCTTTCAATAGCACCATACGAGATGCAAGAGCGCGAATTAAAATACTCAGTGATGCTGTAATAAGCGACTTAAAAACATCAGAGCAAGTTAAAAAGGACATTGCGACGGACAATGCGCTCATTCGCCAGGCCCAGACTGACGAGATAACAAGGATATTCAAGGCTAGAGAGTCTGTTCTTAAGAGAGCGAATTCTCAAACTCAATCACAGATTAAGGTGTGGGAAACTGCTGCTCAGCGCGTCACGAAGGCTTTCGATGGCATTGTCAAGAGTCAAAAGCAACTTGCTGGAATCTTTGCAACGATTGGCGAGGCCAACGCTGCCATTATCGACAGGACATCTCAGGCACTTCAAGACGGCCTAGCTAACTCAGGTTCCAGAATAGCATCTCAACTAAGTGCTGTTTTTCAAACTTCACAAAGAGGACTGGGGAACGCTCGTCGTACATTTGGAGCACAGCAATCTACGCTTGGCGCAAGATTTGGCAGTGGTGCAGATATAGGTAAGTCTGTTCAAAACCTCATTGATAGGGCGGCTGGTGTCATTTCGAAGTCCGACGAGAAGATACTTCAGGAACGTAGGGGGATTGTTACTACTGAGGGAGCTTTGTCAAGAGAGCTTGCTAGGGCCGAACGTGCAGACTTCGACCGTAAGATAGGTGAGACACGAAGAGAAATTGATATTCGACGCAAGTTGTTGCAAGATGAAATCACCTCTTTCCAAGACAGGTTCGCACGAGAGAAGGAGATAAATGAACTGAGGCTTAGCCAGCAGCAAGAGTTTGGTCGTTTGTTAATCGAAAGTCCAGAGAAGTTCAAGCAGCAACTAGATAGCATTGGCACAGCAGAGAATTTCTTCAAGGGCATTACGGATGTTACCGAAGAAAGCCTCTCTCTTCTCTATCGCAGCCTCGAAAGCAAACAGGCAGTCCTCCATGAACTTTGCAAGTATCCAGTCCGGTGTCCTGCTGGCATTCTCGACGCTCTCACGGTTAATCAAGCTGGTCAGTTCCTCTTTGAATGTGCTCATCGTTTATCCCCTCCTTCGTTGTGTTTGGCCCCAGGCGAAGGCGCACGTTTCCATATCCGGTTCCAACCGGCAC
>SDBT01016146.1_pt1 | contig 11837 bp, 9 predicted proteins | sample 2277101 | NCBI WGS metagenome assembly SDBT01 (sample SAMN10404973, study PRJNA504765) | marine sediment metagenome | isolation source: marine sediment core GS10_PC15, 103 cmbsf | place: Arctic Ocean: Southern Knipovich Ridge | collected 2010
GTATCGTTCACTCACCGGCCCCTTGACTGGTGGGCATCGGATGGATCATCAGCGAAAGCTCTCTTGCGAACTCGGCCGACCGCATGGACGGGATCGTCCATCGCCTGTCAGTCACGGTGAACACCCGCCCGGTTCTGACGGCTGGTAAGTCAGTCAGCTTGCGCCAATGATCGATCGCCTTTTGCTCGTAGCCAGGCGAGACCTGGCAGACCAGCACGTCGGGTTCCATGGCCAGTATGTTCTCGATATTGAGCCTCTTCCAGCCTTTGTAGTTTCGAAGCGCGGCGGCGTTGACGCCACCGGCTGTGGTTATCACCTCATCCACGAACGTTCCTGCCCCGCCGGTCGAGGGCATTTCATAGTTCTCAACGACCAGCACCTTGGGCCTGGGCTTTGAGGCGACCCGATCGCGCACCGCCTGCAGCATGTTGTTAAACGCCGTGATGTGCTCGGCGGCGAGGTTCTTCTTTCCGGTCAGCTCGCCTATACGCTCCATCGCCGTGGCGATATCCCCAAGCGTCTCGATGTCGAAGTGCTCTATCGGAAGATCCGGCCTTATGCTCACAAGCGCACCGAACGCCGCGGGGTTCTGCTGCACAAACACCACGTCGGGCTCGACTGCAAGGATAGCCTCGGCCGAGATATTGGAATGGTCGCCAACGACCGAAGGGTTGCTACCACCGGGGGGCTGACAGTACTTGGTGACGCCCACCACATGCTCGCCAAGTTCCATGTCATATAGCAGATCGGTCAGGGCTGGAGAGTAGCTGACTATTCGCGGCGAAGGCGTTGGCGGGGTGGACTCCGATTTGCGACAGCCGCCAGTCAGCAGCGATGCGGTGATCAGTAGCGGAATAATTAGCTTCGTCAATCGCACCGTTAGCCCACCGCATTTCTTAGCGCCGCCGGCAGGAAATCCAGTAAATCCGAAGCCATCAGCGATTGCTCGCAAAGTTGCTCTGCCGCCAGGTCGCCGGCCAGACCGTGAGCGTAAACCGCGATGCGCGCCGCGTCGAACGGTTCAATCCCCTGTCCCATCAGCGCCGCTACCAGGCCGGTAAGCACGTCGCCGCATCCACCGGTGGCCATGCCCGGATTGCCTGTCTCGTTAACGTATACCCGCCGCCCGTTGGTCACAACGCTGCCTGCGCCTTTAAGCACGCAGGCGATTGGCAGGTTTGGGCAATCCGAAGCGTCGGTCCACTGGCAGACCGCGTCGATGGTCAATTGCTCGCGATCGGCTTGCACCTGATCGATGGTTTTGCCTGTGAGTCTGGCAAACTCACCCGGATGCGGAGTGAGCACCAGCGGGCATTTCCGCTTGGCAGCCCAGTTTTCCATCAGCGTCAGATTGTTCAGACCGTCCGCATCGAGAACCAACGGCTTGGTCTGTTCGAGTGCAGCCTGCACCATCATCTGCTGGGGTACGCCAACGCCCATTCCCGGTCCGACGCCAATGGCGTCCTGGCCGCTCGCTGCCTGTACGAACTGCCCCACAGCCTGAGCGGTGAATTGCCCATCTTCGTCGCAAGCCAGCGGAATTGAGGTCGCGCACGGACAGAGTATGGCGATAGTCATCTGGACGGTTTCAGGTGCCGCGAACGCCACCAGACCCGCCCCTCCGCGAAAGGCTGCGTTGGAAGCCAGCGCCACCGCGCCCATCATCCCCCGCGAGCCACCGACGATCAGCGTTCTGCCGTATTCGCCCTTGTGCCCGCTGCGACGGCGGGGAAGAATCTTGGGTACCTCTTTGACTCGCTGTATTTCCGCGGACATGCAGTTCCTTTCAGGCTCACAGGGCCTGTTTATTTGTCGTCATTACCCGCAGCGAGGCGGTTGGGTTTGCCCGTAGCGAGGCGGTTGATGAGGGCCGATATGTACCCGCCTGCGAATCCATTGTCCACGTTTACCACGCAGACGTTCGAGGCACAACTGTTCATCATCGTCAACATCGCCGCTATGCCACCGAAACTCGCACCGTAACCGATCGACGTCGGTACTCCGATAACGGGCACGGCTACCAGCCCGCCGACGACGCTCGCCAGAGCGCCTTCCATTCCGGCGACCGCTACGATCACGTTCGCCTGCTGGAGCACCTGATTATGTGCGAGCAGCCGGTGCAGTCCGGCTACGCCGACATCATAGTGAGTGGTCACACGCTGATCGAGAATCTCAGCCGTCACGCGGGCCTCTTCAGCTACGGGCAGATCGCTTGTACCTGCGGCGACGATGGCGATGTGTCCAGCCGGGTCAACCGGATCGCCCTGGCGCAGCGTAATCGCCCGCGCCTGGGGGTCATACTCCGCCTCTTGGAAATCCTCCGCAACCGCGTCGAACGCTTCCGGCTCGGCCCGGGTTGCCAGAACGTTTCCACCGGCCTGGGCAAGCTTGCCGAAGATCGCCTTGATCTGCTCGATGGTCTTGCCCGGGCAGTAGATCACTTCCGGCACGCCGCAGCGGATGGAACGGTGATGATCTATCGTGGCAAAGCCCATCTGTTCAAAGGGCAGATGTCGAAGCTTTGCAAGGGCAGCTTCGGTATCCACCGCACCGTCTTTAACCTGTCCAAGGAGTTGTCTGAGTTTTTCTTCGTTCATGTCAGCAACATTATAAGCATGAAATAGTTGTGATTGCTAAAAGTCTCTTCAGGAACAATTTGCACGCGGGCCGTTCGGCAGGGGTTCATCAGCGTCGCACGGTGGCGCGGGCTTCGAGATCGAGTCCGGCGAACTTGCCCGCCTTGAAATAGTGATACCCCAGGCCGCCGATCATGGCTGCGTTGTCCATGCAGAAACGCAGCTCGGGCATGCGCATGTGGCATCCGAGTTCTTCGGCAAGCTCCGCAGCCGCCGTTCTCAGACCGGAATTAGCCGAAACTCCCCCGCCGAGGATCAGCGACTTTGCCCCAATCAGCCCAGCCGCCCGCTTGAGCTTGATCCGCAGAACGTCGATGACGGCGGCTTGGAAACTCGCGGCGATATCGGCTATCTGTTGGGGGCTGAACGATTCGAGACCTCTGGGGGCCTGATCCTTCGCACCGGGCACTCCGTTGACGTGATACAGGACGGCCGTCTTCAACCCGCTGAACGAAAAATCAAGAGACTGACCTTTCAGCAGCGACCGCGGAAACTTGACGGCCTTCGCATCGGCGGTTTTGGCAAGTTTGTCTATCGCAGGTCCGCCGGGAAAACCCATGCCCAGGATGCTGGCGACTTTATCGAACGCCTCGCCGGCTGCGTCGTCGATGGTGCTTCCCATCAATTCCATCTCGGTCGGCGATTCACAATGATACAACGCAGTATGGCCGCCGCTGCATATCAATGCGACTGCCGGGTATTGAACCGGCTGGTCATTCAATGCAGCCGCATAAGCATGAGCGTATATATGGTTGACCGCGATCAGCGGTTTGTCCCAGACCCACGCGACGGTCTTGGCGGCCATCAGACCGACCAGTAGCGAACCTATCAGGCCAGGTTCGTGAGTGACTGCGACGGCTGAGATGTCGTCGGGACCGACGTTCGCCTCTGAGATCGCCTGGGCGATTACGGTATTAACCGCTTCGATGTGCGCCCGCGAGGCGAGTTCGGGTACGACCCCGCCGAACCGCTCGTGGATGTCGATCTGCGTTGCAACGCTGCTGGCGAGTACCTCGCGCCCGTCTGCAACTATCGCGCATGCTGTCTCGTCACAGCTTGATTCAACGGCCAGTATATTGATCTTCTTATTATCTGTCACTTCTCTACCTGTGTCGTCGCTGTCGTGGGTTGGGCGGCTTTTGCAGCGGCGGCCTGGTCCAGGATAAGCCTGATGCTCTTGGCATCGTTCAACAGTTCCATCGCCGATGCAAGCTGACGATCCAGTTCCATCAGTTTCGCCGGCGGAGCGTCACCTGTTTCGCCGCCTGTAGGTGCGGTAGCGGGAGAAGGCGACTTGGCCAGAGCCATCGCCTCAGTGCGATAGCGGAGTTCTTCGAGTTGCCCTGTGACGGCTGGCGAGAGAATCACCTCTCGACCCGGATGCGGATCGACGCCCCATAGATCGCTGCCCGGTGAGCGGGTTATCGAATCGGTTCCGCCGATCAGAAGTTGCGAGGTGGTGATATTGACCATGCCAAGATCGCCGGACAGCGGGAACATGCTCTGCACTGCGCCCTTGCCTCGCGTTCGCGTGCCGAGAATCACAGCCCTGTCATGAAACTTCAGCGCCCCGGCGACGATTTCGGCTGCAGAAGCGGTCCGGGCGTTAGTCAGTACGACCACGGGGAATCTCGGCAGTGTTCCGTTGGGCCTGGCTGTATGTGTTTCGATCACCTCGCCCCTGCTCACCGAAGAGACGACAACTCCGCCGGCGAGGAACAGATCGCACACCTCCAGCGCCGGTGAGAACCTGCCGCCCGGATTGTCACGCAGATCGAGCACGAGCCCGCGAACGTCGCCGAGCGAGTGTATGATTCCGCCCAGATTCGCTGCAGTATCGGTCACGAACTCGTTGATTCGCACGCAGGCGATTGTCTCGTTCGCATCGAGGAAATAGACCCATCGCCCGGCGCGGTCCCTGTAGAGTCCCTGGATAGTCTCCAGCCGGAATTCACTACTGGTGAGAGTTACGGTTTCAGGGGCTTGCAGACCTCTGGCGAAGGTCAGCTTTATTGGGCTGCCTTTAGGTCCGTCCAATGCGGCGCGAGCGTCTTCAAGCGACATATCGAGAGTGCTCTGTCCGTCGATAGCGACGATTATTTCGCCAGCTGAGATGCCTCCGTGATGGGCAGGCGAATTGACCAGCGTCCCGATTACCCCAAAGCCGCCCTCTGCCCCGGCGATCCTGAGTCCCAGCCCGCAACTCATGCCCGCAACCCTGCCGGTAAATGCGTCAAGCCTCTCGGCAGCGATATAGCTGGAAAACTCATCCAGCGACGAAACCATTCCGTTTACAGCCCCGCGGCGAAGCGAGTTTCCGTCAAGGGTCTCGTGGTAAGTTGAGGAGATGAGTTCGTACGTTTCGGCTACCGGGGCAAACTCGCCTGCATCCGGGGACGACATCGGTACGGTGTTCCTGCGGGTGACCATCAGGGTGACCAGCGAGGCGGCGATTATCGCCGTAATCCAGATGAGGTTATGTTTCGACAAGGCAAAGTCACCGAGAGTTTCGCCCACTCAAAGTGCGCAAAGAAAAATGGGCAGGGGCGGATTTGAACCGCCGACACCATGATTTTCAGTCATGTGCTCTACCAACTGAGCTACCTGCCCATCGGTCGCCGAGGCGAGCCGCTAGTCTAGCTTCAATCCGCTGGTTGTCAAGTGCCCAAAGGCCCATGCAACGCGAAATAAGAAGAAGTCATCCCAAAACCTGCTTTCGTCGCCAGAACGAGGCATTGGGATGGCTTCAAGCTATTCATCTTCTTTTTCTGTGTTCTTGATCGGCTGGAAGTCAAGGCGTGTCTTGGCCTGTTCGAGGTCGAACCAGTTCCGCCTGTCGCTGGAACTTGCAGCTATCGAGAGTACCTGCACGATCATCTGACGCCCGCGCTGCTGGAAATCGGAAATGATCGGCGGGCGATAATCCTCCCGCTGGAGGACCAGAACCGTTCCGCTACCGGGAAGCTTCACCGAAATCATCGCATAGGGCTTATCCGGATACGGATCGTCGCCCTGGGCGGGCTCGACCTTTTGCGGTACGAGCGAGAACGCCTTGGCCATGAAGGCCTCGGCCAGTCCGGCGCTCGGGTCGGACGCCGCGAGTTCGACACCCGAGACGCGTGATGGATTCAATTCCACCGGAGATATTTTGAGTATCTGCACGAACAGCTCTGCCGGATCGTAATAGCCTGACTGAATGAGTCTCATCAGCATTTGAGTGGGTGAGATCATAGTCCTGCGTGCGAACAGGCCGGTGGTCGTCGATTCCAGATCGGCGTCTTTTGCGGCCGCTTCCAGACCGTCGGTCCCTGCAGCGGCTATCAGTTCTTCGGCTCGCTTCTCGGCCAGCGTCAAGGCCTTTACGATCTTGATATCCCTGATAACGTCCTGGCGGATGTCGTCCGTGAGTTCGTCCGGTTCGTGTGCAGCTTCTGCCGCAGCCTGGCGCCAAATCAGCACGCCACGCTTAGGACCAAACACCGTCATCTGCGAACCGGCCTCGCCAACTTTGACGAGCGAAAGCCCCGGTCCACTCTCGCCGGACCTGGTGGGGAAGGCGAGCTTCATCAGCGGGTTTCTATTTGCGGCTCGGCTGGCCGAGAGTATTTCATCGGCTGCCATCTCCGTAGCATCTATGAGCCCCGAATCGCCTGCCGCCAGTGGGAACATGCCCGTCGCGGCCGAGGGGAATATAACCCCGTCAAAGCCATCGCAGGTTGACCATTCGATGTCGTCCCATTCAATCTGCTTCCCGATTTTGCCAAGTGCGTCGCCGAGTGTTATGTCCGTCTCACTAAGCGTAATCTCGACGTTCGGATCGAGCTCGCTATCGGCGGTTTTTCCGTACGGATAGCAGATGGCGTTGAGTCCGGCGGCTTCGGCGAGAATCTCCATCGCCGAATCGAGCGATTCGGCTTGGATGCGGACGGCTTCGATCTTCCGATCGAGATAGGCATCGGCCGGATGCGTCATCTTGGCGACAACCCATTCATAGGGGCTCGCCAGAGCATCGTCAGGCTTGAAACCTTCCATCAACGCCCTGGCGCGGGCGAACACGTCTTTGACCTTGTCGTCAATGGCTTTGCCCTGCAGCTTTATTATGATTTCCGACTTGGCCTGAGCGAAGCTCTTGGGGACCTTCTTGTATTCAATCGTCGCCGGTGCGGTCGTGGGCTGATCGTCCGCTGCGGGTTCGATAGGAACCATCGAGAAGAATTCGGCGCGATTCGCTATGAAGTACTTGCGTAATTGATCGCCGCTGGGCCTGGTGACTCGAAGCATTACATCGCCCTTCAGCAGCAGGTACTGGACCCGCGAGCGATCGGGCTGGCTGTATCCGAACCCGAAGTCTTCCGGGCCGGTGACAGTTCCCTGGGCGATAGCTTTGTATTTCTTGAAGTACTCTGCGATTTCAGCGTCGCCGGGTTCGGCAACGTCATCGACGAAGTCTTCGGCGGGCAGTTCGACGATACGCAGGTCTATTTTCTCAGAGAGATCCCTGTAAGTCTTGAGAATCTCGGGCTCGGACGGAGGCGTATTGGACATATTGGCCATGTACGATTTGTGAACCTTCAGCCATCGCTTGACAGCCGAATGAAGGCGACTGCTGCCGAGGCGGACATTGGTTTGCATCTGGGTGATCAGGTTCTCATGCTGCTCCGAGCCAATCGGCCACCCGACAAGCTTGTAATGGTTCTCGACATCGGCATCGGTGACGACGATATCCGAGGCCTGGGCCTCCTTCAGGAGCAGCGCATAGAGAAGCGCCGGGTCATCGCTGGTCGCCTTCAGCGTGAGGAACTCCATCTCGCCGGGAAACGGATTGCTGAGGATGCTGTTGACGTCTCGCACGTAATACAGGGCGTAGGGACTTATCAACTGAACGTCAGTATTGGCCGTGCGCCGATCATTATGGGTAATGGTGCCCACCCTGGTGGTGGCGAAGTCGCTATCGCCCTGCCCCAGCCAGTCGGTGATCATCTTGAAACCCTGCATGCCGACCAGAAAACTCACCATCAACGCAGCCATGATGACTACAACCATCTTCTGGCGACGACGGAAGAATGCAAATGCCATATCCGTATTCCTTTAAGTTATATGGGCGCACCAATTGGCCAGGCCTTTGACCGCGACCTGGCAGCATTTGTGCGCCCGGGAACGATTTTGCGTATAAACCGGACCGTTTACTATAGGCAACCGAGATGTTTTTGCAAGAAGTCCCCCGCTTTGTTTTGCTCGAACCACCTTGGGTAAGTTCAGCCCTTTATGACCCCGATAGGCTTCAGCCTGGCGACCTTGCGAGACAGACCGGCCGCGGTGACGCACTCGACGACCGCGTCGATGTCTTTGTACGCATCGGGTTGTTCCTCGGCGAGGCCTGTCCGCCCGCGAGCTCGCGCGATTATGCCCGCCTCGGCCAGTTCCTGATCGATTCGGCGGCCCGTAGCGTGCCGGATCGCCGCTTTTCGCGACATAACCCGTCCCGCCCCGTGACACGTACTGCCGAAGGTGACCTCCATTGCCCGCTGCGTGCCGAGCAGGACGTAACTGGCCGTTCCCATGTCACCGGGAATCAGCACCGGCTGACCGATCCGCTTGTACCGCGCCGGCAAATCCGGATGCCCGGGACCGAACGCTCGCGTCGCGCCCTTGCGGTGGACACAGAGTTCCACCTCCCTGCCCCCGACGGTGTGGGTCTCGATCTTGGCGATGTTGTGCGCGACGTCGTAGATTTGCCTCAGCCCCATCGCAGAGCTCGACTGGCCGAAGAACCGTTCGAGTATCGCCAGGAGCTGTGTCGCCAGCAACTGACGATTGCACCATGCAAAGTTAGCCGCCGCACGCATACCAGCCAGGTAGTCTCTGCCCTGCGGACTATCCACCGGTGCGCAGACCAATTGCCTGTCCGGCAGGTCGATTCCATACTCGCCCGGCGCGGTGCGAAGTGCTTTGATCGCGTCCTGGCAGACCTGATGGCCGAACCCGCGCGAGCCGGAGTGGATCATGAACGTCACCCGCCCTGGAACAAGCCCGAGCACCTCGGCTGCATCTTCGTCGTACACCTGCTCGACGTATTGGACCTCGACGAAATGGTTGCCCGCACCCAGCGTGCCACACTGATCGGACCCGCGCCTGAACGCTTCTGGGGAAACTGCCCCCGCATCCGCACCTGCGAGGCACCCGCCGGATTCGGTCAGTTCCTGATCCTCCTGCGTCGCCAGACCTCTGCTTGCCAGGTATGGCGTGCCCTGCTCCATCAGATGGACCATCTCCTTGCGGTCGAACCTGTAAGGCCCGCCGACGCCAACGCCAACCGGGATATCGCGAAACATCTGATTGACCAGATCCCTGCAGCGCGGGCGGACGTCCTGTACGGGCAGATCGCTGCGAAGCAGCCTGACCCCGCAATTGATGTCGTACCCCACCCCGCCGGGCGAGACCACCCCGCCGGCAGCGATGTCCGTTGCAGCCACCCCGCCGATCGGAAAACCGTAGCCCCAGTGAATATCGGGCATAGCCATCGACGCGCTGACGATTCCAGGCAGCGTCGCGACGTTGGCTACCTGCTGCACCCCGCCGCCAGCGAGCACGTCGTCGATCAGTTCGGCGCTGGAATAGATGATTCCGTCTACGCGCATATCGCCCCGGCTACCGGCAGGTATCCGCCAGCGATTGGCGTCCAACTGTTCAATTTCGCCCGTGTATTGTTTGGCCATAAAAGCACCCAGGAAGTCTATAAATCCAGCACGACCCGCCCGCGCCAGCGCTCATCGTATTTGGCTACGTCGAGCAGATGATAGGTAACCGCCTTCACTTCAGTGTGAATCTCGTGGGTTTCCGGGTCGAGCGGTTCGCCCGAAAGCTCGGCGGTAATACTGCAATCGCCGGTTTGGGTCACCTTCACCTCGGCGATCGCGAACCTGCTGGTCTGGATTGTGATCATTATCTCGCTGAGAAAGTCCACCGCCAGGGCTTCGATATCCTCAGCCGCCACGCTAATCGTACGCCTCTGGCGAGCTTCGACTCCCGATCGTGAGCAGATAACGTCCGTAAGCCCTTCAGCCATCGCCTCGAATAGCTCTTCCATCGAATCGGCGCTCGCCGATAGCCCGATGTCAGCGGTGTGATCGAATGTCTCGCAACTCTTCGCCATGTCCGTACCCAAAACCATTCTATCGCGATTGCCTACTCGCTTCTCAAGTCTTCATACTAGCCGCGAGCGTGGGCGAGCGGTAGACTCCACCCGGTAGAACAGGACACGGAGAAAACAAGATGCTGATAGGCTCGCACCTGAGTATCGCCGGAGGTTTGCACAAGGCGTTGGAAAAGGCGCACGGTTACGGTTTCGGCTGCGCTGCTATATTCGTGCGCAACCAGGTTCAATGGAAGGCTACCAGGCTTTCGGCCGGAGCAATCGAGAAGTTCACGACGACGCGAAAAGAACTCAACATCGGACCGCTGGTGGCGCACGCGTCGTACCTGATTAACCTTGCCGGGCTGGCCGATATCCGGCGAAAGTCCATCGTCGCTCTGAAAGAAGACTATTCCCGCTGCTGCCTGCTGGGCATCGAGTATCTGGTGTTCCATCCCGGTTCAAGGAAGAGCGTCGGAAAGGGAATCGATCTCATCGCAGCAGCGCTGAACCAGATCGCCGCCGAGTCCTCCATCGAAGGCGAGTACCCGCAAATACTGCTGGAGACGACGGCCGGCCAGGGCAACGGAATCGGCCATACGTTCGAGCAACTTGGGGCAATACTCGCACAACTGGACGAACCGGAGCGATTCGGCGTCTGCATGGATACCTGCCACATATTCGCCGCCGGTTACGATATTCGCACCCCTGCAACCTACAAGAAAACGATGGCCGAGTTCGACGGCGCGATCGGGCTGGGGCACCTCAAAGCAATTCACGTCAACGATTCACGCCGCGCGCTGGGTAGCAGGGTGGACCGCCACGCACACATCGGTCGCGGTGAAATCGGTGCCGCCGCCTTCGCCAACTTCGTTAATGACAAGCGGTTGGCGAATGTCCCGATGATTCTCGAAACGCCCAAGGGCGTGGACGAAAACGGCCGCGACTTCGACAAAATAAACGTCGCCGCCCTACGCAAGCTCATCAGGAATCGTTGACGCATCCGCTCGCTTACGAGAGTTATCAGCACCGCTCGCTCACGCTCGCGAAGCTAGTAGGGGTTTGGCAAATGCTAAGATCAGTTACTAGCCGCAAGCGTGAGCGAGCGGTAAACAAGACAGAAAACAAACGAGAGCATCCTTTCTACTTTGAATCCATCGCCAGCAATCCTGTATGATGCGGTTAGTGTTGTTTGAATTCGTGATATTCGTGGACGATATCTTCTCGTGGAAATTCTTACAAAACTTGGTTTGGTCTTACTCTCGCTGGCAGCCCCTACGGCTTGGGGTCTGCTTACCGAATGGATATTCCATCGCTTCCGCAACTACGAAGACGAAATCGATCACACCCCCACACTGGACTGAGTTACCCCGTGACCGAGTGGATATTCCATAGTTACGATCGTCAGACGAAAGCAACTGACCAGACATCCTTACCTGAGTGAATTAGAAAAACGCCGGAATGGATATTCCACCGCTTCGGCAACTATTGAAGACGAAATCGAACACACCAGCATCTGAGTGAATTAGAACAATGCCCGAATGGTTTGACCCGACATCCGTAACGAATGACCCGCTGATAATGGGCAGCCTTGTAGGCATTGGCCTGCTGGTGGGCTTCATCGGCGGATTGTTCGGCATATCGGGCTGCTTCCTCGCCGTGCCGTTGCTGGCAGAGGTGCTGGGCATCCCCTACGTGATAGCAGCCGGTTCGTCGTCGGTCCACGCGGTGGGAATATCTGCAACGGGATTGAGGCGACACCTGCGACACGGCAAGCTGGATTTCAAACTCGGAGCAGCAGTCGCAGCAGGTGCAACCCTCGGGGCGATCTCGGGCAGCCAGCTTATGGGCCTGCTCGCTAGAACGTGGTCCGATGAATCGCAACAGTTCTACCTCGATACGACGGTGCGAATCATATTCCTCACACTGCTGGGTTTCATCGGATTCATGTTCGTTAAAGGTACCGGTGGCGAACACAATCGAACACTGTTTCAGCGGATTCCCCTGAAACCGCACCGGTTGGTACCCGGCCATTCGGACAGAACCTTCTCGCTGTCTGCGGCGATCCT
>SDBT01016147.1_pt1 | contig 11836 bp, 9 predicted proteins | sample 2277101 | NCBI WGS metagenome assembly SDBT01 (sample SAMN10404973, study PRJNA504765) | marine sediment metagenome | isolation source: marine sediment core GS10_PC15, 103 cmbsf | place: Arctic Ocean: Southern Knipovich Ridge | collected 2010
ATTGACGCCGGAGTTGTTAAAGCCTAAAATTCGCCCGGAGAATATTCATCACCCTAATACCGCTGCTATTGCTCTGGAAAATACGCACAACCGCGCCGGGGGCAGGGTTTACCCGATGGAGATAATCCCGGGGATAAGAGATCTTGCAGATGAGCACAATCTCAAATTTTATCTTGACGGCGCCCGTTTATGGAATGCAGCAGCATATCATAATGTTGAACCGTCGGTGATAGCATCTCAATTCGACTCTGTTTCCGTCTGCTTCTCGAAGGGGTTGGGTGCGCCCGTCGGCTCAGCCGTGGTTTCATCAAAAAAGATGATCGCGAAGGCACGGCGAATCAGGAAGATGTTTGGCGGCGGGATGAGGCAGGTGGGCGTTATTGCCGCCGCTGCGCTATTTGCCCTTGAGCATAACCTGGACAGGATTGCCGACGATCACGTTCGGGCTAAAAAACTGGCGTCCAATCTTCAACGATCTCCTTATCTCGAAATAAATCCTGACGACGTTCAGACCAATATCGTTGTGATCGGTCTAAAACCTCCGTTATCGGAGGATTCTTTTTGCGCCAGACTTAAATCGGAGGGTTTACTTATAGTACCTTTTGGCCATGCGAGTGTCCGCGCCGTTGCGCACCTGGATATAAATGACGACGATATTGAGCGGGCATCGGAAATAATTATTGATACTGCCGAGTCCATTTCTGAAGGCTCCGCTTAATCGTCATTCTTTTTACGCCGATATTAGTTAGTTAGAAAGGGATATATGGCGAAATTTTTTGGGAAAGGCATTGGATCAGGCGTTTCTATCTTTGCGTCGGTGGCCCTCTGGGCAATATCCATGACGCTGGTTTTCGAGGAGAACTACGCTACATCCGTTTCCACCGATCTCAGCGACATCTCAATAGGCAATTCCGGGGCGGAGGAGTTCCAGACCTGGATGAACATTACTATGGGATCAGACAAGATCGGATACACAGTGCAGTCGTTAACTGATACTCCTCTCGGTTATATTCTGAAAGACTATTCGCTGATAAAGCTTCCGATGGGCGGGGTAGTGAGAGAAGTGTATCTCGATTCTTATGCTGTTTTGAAACTCGACTATTCACTGAAGAACTTCACTTTCGGTCTGGTGTCCGGAGATTATACCACCGATATCTTCGGGGAGGTGAGAAACGACAAGCTGATAGTCAAGATGCGTTCTGGCAATAGCGAGTCTGTCGCATCCTTCGATGCCAGCAAGGGTATATACTTACCCGCAGTCGTACCGCTTCTGGCGCGGGCCCGTGGCTTTCCCCAGGGTAAGTTCGAGCTTCCGACTTTCGATCCTTTCTCGCTTATAACAGATGATCTGGAGATTTTTATCGCGCCTGAGGAAAATGTTCAAACTGAGCTCGGCGATGGCCGTGGCCACAGGATAACCGTGGGCTTTTCAGGTGTCACGAGCTATATGTGGGTTGACGATAAAGGTCGTGTTCTCAGACAGGAGGAGGTCGGCGGCATGGCGATGGTGCTGACAGATAAAGAGCGTGCCCTGGATATGCCGGCCGTTGCTGGAAATGGCAAGGACCTGCTTATTGAACTGGCAGTTCCCTGCAACGGAATAATACCGAATCCCAGGCATTTGAAATCTCTCACGGTTGAAATAGAGGGAATCGAGCCGGAGTTTTTTGATCTTGAAGATGATTTCCAGACGGTCGTCTCCGTCGATCCACTTGTGCTGGAGGTTCATCCCCATCGGCTAAAGCCATCTGTATTGGAGGATTCGGCTTCCTTTTTATCGTCACAGCTCTTTTTGCAGGTTGACGATCCGAGGATCGTAAGAGCCGCGCAGAAAATAATTGAGGATGTGACTGATCCGGCTACGAAGGCCGGACTGATAGGTCAATGGGTATATGAAAATATCGAAAAGGATCTGACGATCTCGTTGCCGTCGGCGGTAGACATCCTCGAAGTGAGAAAGGGAGATTGTAATGAGCATACGTCGCTGTACACCGCCCTGGCCAGATCGGTTGGGCTGCCGACAAAAATCTGTGTCGGGATCGTATACAAAGACGGGTATTTTTATTATCATGCGTGGCCGGCCGTTTTTCTGGGAAGCTGGCTTCCCATGGATCCCACATTCGGGCAAGAGGTTGCCGATGCCGCCCATATAAAATTGCTTGAGGGAGGTTTCGAAAGACAGACCGATCTGATGAGGGTGGTAGGCAAAATTTCTGTTACAATATTGGATTATTCCGACGGTGAACCGCTTTAAAGAGACATGATCGAACTTATAAAAGTCACCAAGAAATTCGGCAATAAAACTGCGGTCGATGATCTTTCTCTTCATATAAAGGCCGGAGAATGTTTCGGCTTTTTGGGGCCCAACGGGGCCGGCAAGACCACCACTATCAAGTTAATGACCGGTCTTTTGAGGCCGGGGAGCGGCACCATCAGGATATGCGGATCCGATATTATCAAGCATCCGGAAGCAGCCAAGATGAAAACGGGCTACGTCCCTGACTCTCCATATATTTATGAGAAACTTACAGCCCGGGAGTACCTTGAGTTCACCGGGGGCCTGTATGATATGTCACCTGAGAAGATCAGATCCCAGACGGAGTGGTTGTTTGACCTTTTCGGGATGGATGGCTGGGCGGATAACAGATGCGAAGAATATTCGCACGGGATGCGGCAGAAGGTAGTCTTCTGTTCGGCATTTCTTCATGATCCCGAGGTGTTGATTGTCGATGAGCCGATGGTCGGTTTAGATCCGCAATCCATGAGGCTGGTTAAGGATCTTCTGAAGCTTTTTTCATCAAAAGGGACCGCCATTTTTATGTCGACGCATACCTTAACAGTGGCCGAAGAGCTGTGTGATAGAATAGGAATTGTCCACAATGGAGAGCTCATAGGGTTGGGAACCCTTGATGAACTTGGATCTATGGCGGCCGCCGATGGCGAGAATCTGGAAAGCCTGTTTCTGAAGATGACCGGCGGACCCAGAAAGGCTGATCTTGCCGCGAGGGCCGATCTTGAATAAAAGTCTTCATATAATGCATTATAAAACAGTCTCCGCCAGATCGTCTCTGCGCAATTTCGACCTGGAGAAGGTTATGAAGATTCTTGTAGGGCTTTTTGTAATGTCATGCTTTTTTACGGGAAGTCTGTTTTTCTTTTATAGAGTCTTCAGCTACCTCGGCGGTCTTCGGGATATAGGGTTTCTTCTTATGAATAAGCTGGTCGCATTGGGTTTCCTGGCCATATTCATGATGCTTGTTATTTCTAATATTGTAACATCGATATCCACATTATATCGTTCGCGGGAAACCACTTTTCTGCTGTCGACACCGACCGCGTACCGGAAGGTTTTCACTGTGAAGTTTATAGACAATATATTCTTCTCCACCTGGGCGGTGCTGCTTCTGGGGATGCCTCTGATTCTGGCTTATGGCATGGTTCGAGGATTCGTGCTCTGGGAATATTTGTTTGAGATATTCTGTGTGTTATTTCCCTTCGTGATTATCCCGGCATGCATAGGGGTGTTGTTCTCGATGCTGTTATTTCTGGCTACGAGATACCTGAGCCCGCGCCATCTGATAATTATATTGGGTTCTCTGATCGTTTTCGGAATAGTCGTATATTTTAAAATAGGACAGCCGTCATCGCTGGCATTCAATGTTGTCTCCGATTGGAGAGTATTGAACCGCTACCTCGGGTCCATGGGGGCAACTTCTTTTGCTTTTCTGCCCAGCTTCTGGGTATCGGAGACGTTGAGGACCATCGCCTCTGGGAGCCGTCATTCACTTCTCGTCTATATGCTGGCTTTAATCTCGACAACCCTTTTGTTTTTGAATGTGACTTTCAGGTTTGCAGGCAGATATTATTACGATAGCTGGCTCGCATCTTCGGAGCATCACGGTAAAAATTCCGGCGTGAAACATATAACGAAACGCTCGGCCAGGTTTTTCCGCCTGCCAAACTGGATGCCGTCCGATTTTAAGGCCGTCCTCTCTAAGGATCTGAAGTTGTTTGTCCGCGAGCCGGCTCAATGGGCTCAGTTTAGTATCCTGCTGGTCCTGCTGGGCATCTATCTTGTAAATCTTAAATATTTCCCTACCGACGTTGAGGACTCCTACTGGAAAACGTTAATAGGGTTTGGCAATTTTGCTTTTTCGGGTTTCATTCTGGCCACCCTTTCGGTGCGATTTGTTTTCCCCACCATTAGCCTCGAGGGACAATCGTTCTGGGCGATAGCATCATCGCCCATGTGTCTGCGGAGGGTTTTCTGGGTGAAGTTCTGGGCGGCTTTTTCGATCTTTCTCCTGATTTCGGAGGTGCTGGCATTCGCTTCCAATCTCATGCTTGGTCTGCGCGGAATCCTCATGGCGCTGACCTTTTTCTCTGTATTGCTGATGTCCATATCACTGACCAGCCTATCAGTCGGCATGGGTGCGATTTTTCCCAGATTCGAGGAAAGAAATCCGGGGAAGATCGCCTCTTCAATGGGAGGTATGCTGGCCACAATCGTAAGCCTGGCGTATGTGGGCATAATGGTTGTTATCGCTGCGCTTCCGGCAGGCAGATATACCCTGCATAAAATGAATCCCGATATACCATTTCCTATGTTCGAGGTTCTGTTATCATGTACCCTGATCTTGATTTTGAATTTGACAGCCATTGCCGTGCCGCTTAGATTAGGGCTAACGTCCATGAGAAAACGGGATTATTAAAAAAAATCGCCGGGGATAATTGAATGAAGATTCTGGTTACGGGGGGTGCAGGTTTTATCGGATCTAATCTTGCCTCCGCCCTCGTTGAATCCGATCATAGTGTGGTAATTATTGATGATCTTTCTACCGGCAAGCGTGAAAACGTACCGCCGGAAGCCAGGCTCCATGAAATGGATATTTCTTCTCCGGTTGTGGATAAGATTTTCGAAAGGGAAAAATTCGATGTCATTTTCCATATGGCCGCGCAGATGGATGTTCGAAGTTCGGTGGAGAATCCCCGAAACGATGCTGAGATTAATATCCTGGGAGGGATAAATCTTCTTCAATCATCGGTAAGGCACCGGATTAAAAAGTTCATATTCGCATCCACGGGCGGCGCCATATATGGGGAGCAGGATTACTTTCCCGCCGATGAGAAGCATCCCTTAAATCCCCTCAGCCCGTATGGTATCTCGAAGCTGGCTTTCGAGAAATACCTTTATTTCTACAATATCCAGCACGGGTTACCATATGCGGCCTTACGATATGCCAACGTCTACGGCCCCAGGCAAAACAGCCACGGCGAAGCCGGGGTTGTGGCCATATTTTGCGAGAGGCTCTTAAGAGGTGATAAGGCAGTCGTTTACGGTGACGGTCTCCAGACGCGAGATTTCGTCTACGTGGAGGATGTGGTCGAAGCAAATCTTTTAGCGTTAGATTACGACGAATCTGATCTATTCAACGTCGGCACCGGGATTGAGATCGATATAAATACAATATTCGAGAAAATCAAGGCTGCCACCGGCTCCGATCAGAAGAGGATCAATGAGCCTGCCAAGCCGGGCGAGCAGAGGCGAAGTTGTATTGCTTATGAAAAGATCGCCGGGAAACTGGGGTGGTCGCCGGGCGTGGGGCTGGATGAAGGCATCGAAAAAACGGTGGCCTTCTTCAGATCGAAACTGATTTGAGGCGGCTGGTATGGTAGAGAAAACGATGAAGACCGCACGTGTAAAATGGGTTGAGAACCTGAAATTTATAGGCGACGCACCATCCGGTCATTCTATAATGATCGACGGCCCTCCCGAAATCGGCGGAGACGATTCTGCTGTCCGGCCGGGCGAGCTAACGCTGGTGGCGCTGGGAGGTTGCACGGCAATAGACGTGGTAACCATACTAAAGAAGATGCGGATCGAGTTCGATTCTTTCGAGGTCGTGGTGAATGCCGAGCCGGCGGAAGAGCACCCCAAGGTATGGACGAAGCTTCATTTGAAATATATTTTCAAAGGGAAGAATATCGACGAATCAAAAGTCAAAAAGGCGATAGAGCTTTCCCAGGAAAAATACTGCGCGGTCTCGGCCATGCTCAAAAAAACTGCCGAGCTGACTTATGAATATGAAATAATTAAGGTCTGATAATAAAGTTGTATAATCGTGGTGTCGACCCTCCGAGGTCGACACCATAACAAGAGAGAATAGTGCCGTCGACTACGGAGAGTCGACAGCACCAAAACCAAAGATTTCAAATCGAAACTTACTTGAAGATGCGAGATAGTATGGTTATTTCCTGTTGCCTTTAGCATTCCGGTTGGTGACACCAATCGTTAAATCCTCATCCTGCCTTATATATTTCAGTGCTGTCGGGTCGCCTGATCCGACAGCAGCTTAATCATTATTTATTTTGGATCGAGCGACGAATATTCTTGACAATCGGAAAAATTAACAATATCAAAATAATAATAATACATAAAATCATGATGAAAAATATAGCATTATAATCACGAAAAAACCATCCCCAAAAACCATAAACATTGGCTGGGTAATTAATCGCCACAGACCCTGAGGAAAAGCTAACTCGTGTTTCTTTTTCATACAAATCACTGTTTACCATGTCCGTCCAACAGACTACTCTTATTCTTTCTCCGGGTAAGAGTGACCCTAAGTCAATCCTGTGATCATATTTCTCATTCCTATCTTGATCTCCCATTTTTTCCACAAAACAGTAACCTATTGACGGCAATTGCAAGACAAGTCCCGGTACTTCCTTATCGCCTTCATTTACGATAATAATAATCCAGATTGAGTATAATTTATAAAGGACATCACCGTAATCCGGCAGTTCTTCTGCAAAGAAACGGGAGACTTTCCGACTTATATTCTCGGGTATAGGAGAGTCCTTCATCTCTTCCTGTAGAAGTGAATTAATTTTATCTTCATAGTATAGTTCTCGGATATTATTGACAAAGTCGACAATCGGGTATGAGATATGATATTCATAATGAGAGCCCTCAGCAGAGATAACGGTATCACTTGAAAATATTGCTTCCCAAATTTGTACTCCATAAAATATTGAACCAGGAAGCCCAAAGAATACAACCAGGTATGGGAGCAAAGACTTAATTGTAATACGCTTCATTCACTTATATCTCCAAATAATTACTCTGCCGATATGGAAGGAAAAAAGTCAAGGATTATTCTTATGTGCTGTCGGCTCGCCCAATCCAATAGCATATATTTTTTAACTCTTTCCCCTACTTCTCTCTCCCATCCTTCACCCCAATCGTCAGATCCTCATCCTGCCTTATATATACCGTTTGATGGGGGAAGGGGATCTCGATCCCCAGCCTGTCGAATTCGTTTTTCACGCGACGCCGTCAAAATACCCAATCTGATGATTCCGGATGTGCTGATAGGATCTCAGGCAGTTATTTTAAAGACAGGTTTGATTTTCTGCGGTATTAACGTTATATTGGTGGCGTGCTGGCTACCATAACCTCATCGGCTGTCTTTGGGATAGACTCCTACCTGGTGCAGGTTGAGGTCGATGTATCGTCTCAACTTCCGGCATTTACTACTGTCGGCCTGCCTGAGGCGGCGGTCAAGGAATCCAAAGATAGAGTTACGGCGGCAATAAAAAACTCTGGTTTTATGTTCCCCAGCCGCAGAGTGACCGTCAATCTGGCCCCGGCGGATGTCCGAAAAACGGGGACGGCATTCGATCTGCCGATGGCGATCGGGATCCTGGCCGCCACGGGACAGATCGCCAGGAAAGAGTTCCACGATATGGTGATACTGGGAGAGCTCTCCCTCGATGGTTCTGTTCGACCCGTGCCCGGGGTGCTGTCCATGGCGGTTGGAGTGTGCAAAGATAAGATCCGCTCCATGCTTGTGCCTGATGAGAACGCCTCAGAGGCAGCGATCGCCGATACTGCCGAAATATTGCCTATTAAAAATCTCAGTCAGGCAGTCGACTTTCTGGAGAACGGCGATACGATAATCCCCCACAAGGTTGACACCGAAGAGCTTTTTGAGTCGCATCGCAGATTCGAGATAGATTTTGCCGATGTCAAGGGGCAGGAATCTGCCAAGCGGGCGCTGGAGGTGGCTGCCGCCGGAGGGCACAATATAATCATGATAGGACCGCCGGGATCGGGTAAAACCATGCTTGCCAAACGAATTCCCACGATCCTGCCAGACCTGACATTGGCCGAGGCCCTGGAGACAACCAAGATATATTCGGTTGGAGGTCATCTCATGCCGAACCAGGCGCTGGTGGCAATCCGGCCGTTTCGGTCTCCTCATCACACAATTTCTGAAGTTGGCTTGACCGGAGGAACCGGACATCTCGTGCCGGGGGAGGTAAGCCTTTCGCATAATGGAGTCCTGTTTTTAGACGAGCTTCCGGAGTTTAATAAATCTGCGTTGGAAACCCTGAGACAGCCGCTCGAAAACGGCTGGGTTACGATAACAAGGGCATCGGGATCGGTAACCTATCCGGCGCGTTTCATGCTGGCGACGGCTCTGAATCCCTGCCCCTGCGGCTATTTCGGCGATCCGCATCATTCCTGCAATTGCTCGCCGGGACACATCCAGCGCTATGTTTCAAAGATCTCCGGGCCGCTCCTGGACAGGATTGATATTCATATCGAGGTGCCGGCGGTTAAGTTTACCGAACTCTCGAGCGATTTTGCCGGTGAGCCATCGGCGGAGATCAGGAAGCGAGTGAATCTTGCCCGACGGATACAACTTGATAGATTTCAAAAACTCAAGAGCATGTACTGCAATGCCCAGATGGAGACCAAGCTGATTCGAAAGATGTGCAAGATTGACAATAATTCTCTGGCTTTGCTCAAGACTGCCATTACAAGACTGGGCCTCTCCGCAAGGGCTTATGACCGTATTTTGAAGGTATCCCGGACTATCGCCGATCTGGAGGGTGCCAGCGATATATCGACAGCCCATATCTCCGAGGCGATAGGGTATCGGAACCTGGATAGGAATTACTGGCAGTAAGGTTCATCCGATTGGCCGAATTGCGCTTGACTTTCGCTCGGAATGCGGCCTTTTTTTAAAATTATGAATTTTTCACACACTCAGGTCAGCTCAATTGCTTTTGTGATAACGGTTGGGACAGCTATCAGCCTTCTGTCATGCGTGGATGAGACGACGGGGTCCTTCGGCGTTTTCGACGTTTACGGACGAGTAGTGTATCGCCCGCCATTGCTCTCGTCATCCGCGGAGTTCTATGTTTATAACAATGGTGAGGCGGTGACGGGCGCAATTATAACGGTTGCGGAAAATGTTATCCCGCTGGTGGATTCGGCGTGGGGATATTACAGCCTTCCGCTGGAAATAGAAATAGGCGATACTCTGGAATATTCGATCAGCTCCCAATTCGGTTCACTGAATGATTACCTCATAATCCCCGACACGGCACTGATTACGCGTCCCCTTGAAGGCGATACGTTGCTTTTCGGCGTGGATTTCTCTGCAAGCTGGCAAAGAGTTTCTGGAGCCGATGGTTACTATTCTTATCTGGAGAATCAGGCGGGATTCGTTGCCGCAGTCGCCGAAACCTATTTTGACACAACCGCGATTCTGCCCGGTGAAAACTTTTTCGAATCCGGTTTCGACATATTCTGGCTTGAGGTTTTAAGCGGAAGTATCGTAAGGGAATTCACGCCGGATGGCAGGATATTTCCGCGGGGCGTCGTAGGATCCGCGGCCAGTTTCAGAGAGGTATTTATAGATTTCGCAGGATAAAGATCTGCTTGTTTCCAAAAGAATTAAATCAAAAAGCGAGTAGCCAATGACCGATATGCAAAGAACGATCAAGAAGCCGGCGCCATTTTCCGGGATTGGCCTGCACACCGGCGTTAAGACAACAGTTACATTCAAACCGGCGCCTATCAATCACGGGATAACGTTCATTCGAACCGATCTCGAGGACTGTCCTGAAATTCCCGCTGATGTCGACCATGTGGTTGATCTTAAACGTGGCACGACGCTGGGCATCAACGGCGTCAAGGTTCACACCGTGGAACATGTGCTGGCGGCGATTGCGGGATTGCAGGTTGACAACCTGAAGGTCGAACTGTCGAATTCGGAGCCGCCGGTGGGAGACGGTTCCGCCTGGCCTTATGTGACGGCGATAACAGAAGCGGGGATAGTCGAGCAGGATGCTCCCCGGGAATATCTCGAGATCGATGAGCACATAGTATATACCGAAAGAGACCGCGGCGTCGACCTGGTGGTAGTACCGTCCGATAGACTGCGAATAACATTTATGGTCGATTATAAGAATCCCGCTTTAGGAACTCAATATACGACGCTGGTTGACCTGGAAAAGGAATTCGTCGAAGATTTCTCCAAGGCTCGGACCTTCTGCTTCCTGACCGAAGTGGAGCAGTTGCTGGAGGCGGATCTCATCAAGGGCGGCAGCCTGGACAGTGCCATAGTCATTATCGATGAAGACCTTACGGACAAGAGAGCGGAAAACCTTCGCAAGAAGTTTCGGGAAAAGAGAAAAATCTTCGCCGGGAAAAGCGGAATACTGAATGATACTCCATTGAGATATTATAATGAGCCTGTCAGGCATAAGGCACTCGATCTTCTGGGCGATTTGTCCCTTATCGGAGTTCCATTAAAAGCTCATATCCTGGCGGCTCGTTCGGGGCACGCTGCCAATGTCGCTCTGGCTCGTAAAATTCGATCCATCTACCAGAAGCAGCTTCTGTCGAACAAATATCAAAAAGGGAAGACCGATGGCAAATTTCTGCTCGATATCAATGCTATCTTAAAGATCATGCCGCACCGTTATCCCTTTCTGATGATCGATAGGGTCCTCGACATGGACGGCTCATCCAGGATCGTGGCCATCAAGAATGTAACCGTAAACGAGCCGTATTTCGCCGGCCATTTTCCGGGAAAGCCGGTAATGCCCGGGGTTATGATCGTGGAGGCTATGGCGCAGACCGGGGGGCTTTTGCTTCTGAATGCAATCGATGATCCGGATAATAAGCTGGCCTATTTCATGGGCATCGACGGTGTGAAATTCAGGAAACCCGTGGTGCCGGGAGATCAGCTCCGGATGGAGGTTGAGATGTTAAGCTTTAAGCGGTCGACTATCAAGATTGCCGGCAAAGCGTTTGTTGACGGGAAAATGGTCGCCGAAGGCACATTTCTGGCGGTAGTTGTTGATAAGAACAGGTAAGGAAATTTCCGGTGAAGCATCCCACGGCAATAGTCTCGTCCAAAGCTGAATTAGGCAAAAATGTTGCGATCGGGCCGTTCTCTATAATTGAGGATGATGTTGTAATCGGCGATGGCTGTTTTATCGATTCTGGCGTTTCGGTGAAATCGGGCGCCAGGATAGGCGCTAACGTCAAAATATATCATGGAGCCGCGGTTGCAGGTCAACCTCAGGACCTGAAATTCGAAGGAGAGAAATCGGAGCTAATCGTTGGCGATAACACTATCATCAGAGAATTTGTTACTCTCAATAGGGGCACCAAGGCTCACGGAAAAACCGAGATCGGCAAAAACAGCCTTTTCATGGCTTACTCGCATGCTGCTCACGACTGTATTATTGGTGACAATGTAATCCTGGCCAATTCCGTGCAAATGGGAGGGCATGTGGAAATCGGCGACTGGGTGATAATAGGGGGAGGCACGGTAATACACCAGTTTTCGCTGGTCGGGGAGCATGCCATGATCGGCGGAGGATTCAGGATTACCCAGGATATTTTGCCCTATTCCAGTGTTGCAGGCTATCCATTGCGATGCATGGGAGTTAACTCCATCGGCCTGAAGCGGCGCGGCTTTTCGGATGAGACAATCGCAATTTTAAAAAAGCTCTTCAGGTACCT
>SDBT01016148.1_pt1 | contig 11835 bp, 12 predicted proteins | sample 2277101 | NCBI WGS metagenome assembly SDBT01 (sample SAMN10404973, study PRJNA504765) | marine sediment metagenome | isolation source: marine sediment core GS10_PC15, 103 cmbsf | place: Arctic Ocean: Southern Knipovich Ridge | collected 2010
AGAACCAGTTAAAACCAAATTAACTCTTTTTCCGTTTCTTTTCAAGATTTTTAATGCTTTAACCAAGTTGATATGATTCTTGTGGGGCCAAAATTTGGCTGGATAAAAAACATATTTTTTAGGTATCTTGAGAGTATTTTTTATTTTAGCAATTTCCTTCTGTGTAAATTTTAAAGATAAATTTGAAGGGAGAACATATTTTAAGACAACTACTTTGTTTGGATTGGCACGATAAAGCTTGATTAGATTCTTTTTTGTTGTCTCTGAGTCCACCAAAATTCTTGCTGCTTTCTCTACAATTTTTCTACAACCATATTCTCTATATTCCCATCTTCCACCAGCTGTCGCCTCCTTAAAGGCTGGTTTTTTCCTGTGCTCTAAATCGTGGATTGCCACAATTACCGGAACATCAACAATGAAAGACAAATATACTGGGGTTGGAAATATCATCAGGTCTAAATCTAAGCCGTTTATAAGTCGAATAATTTTTATTTGGGAAATTTTATAAATTCCCAATATTAGCCCAAACATTCTAAAACGGTAAATTATACTGATTAGATTGGGAGAAATATTTAAAACCAAATTAGAAACTAGATTTCTGACAAATATAAAAAGGGTGTTTTCTTTAGATACGGTATCTAAAACTTTGAAGTTGTCAATCTTTCTAAATTTTTCCGGAAAATTTTTAGAAGCATTAAATATAACATATTGATGTTCCTTAGTTTTACTAAGAGTATTTAAAAATGATACACAATATTGATAAACTCCACCCTGTTCTTTGTATGGGGTAAAATAAAATCCTATTTTCATCTTTTCCTAGCCACCACAAACATATTCCACTCTTTCAAGGAAGGCTTTGATTTAATATTAAGAAAACCTGACGTTTTCACCAAATCAAAGCCATTTTTATTCAAAAAATATTCAATCTCAGGTATTGACCAATATCTTATTATATGTTTTTCTTTAGTTCTAAAGGAAGCTTTTTTTTCTTTAATTACTCTTACGTCAAAAGTGATCTCGATTACATTTTTTTCCAAAATCAACCTTGGATAAGTGTGTCGGGCAATTTCTCGACCACTATTTGCAATTTTTTTAACTTCTCTCTTGGGCCCACAAGAAATAACAGCGGGGGCATACCAACAATCAAAAATAAACAAACCGCCACTGCGCAAAGATGTTCCCAATCCTTTCAGCATTCCCTCAAAATCTTCATTTAGTGTTAAATACCCAACAACATTGAACATTGCCATAGCAAAATCATAAACATGTGGCAACGAAAAATTCTTAATATCTTTTTTATAAAGTTTTATCTTATTTGATAGTCGAGCATTTTTAATTTTATCTTTTGCAACTCTCAACATATCTGCTGAAAAATCCAAACCTGTTATGGAATATCCTTTTTTTGCTAAAAGAATGTCGTGTCCACATGTTCCACAGCCAAGGCTTAATATTTTACTAACCTTAATTTTTGAATACTTTGTAATTATTTTCCTTATGAAAAGGCATTCTTTTTTATAATCTTTCTCGTAATATAAAGCATCGTATAATTCAGAATATCTTTCGTCGAATTGTCTTTTCTGCTTCATGGGTAATATGATACCAAAGACCAAATACTTTGTGTATGTCTATTCGGAAAACGTGCTGGCAATTTACCTCAGGCTAAATTATAATATTCATTACTAAAGATATGAAGACAACGATAATTTTAGCTGCCGGGCAGGGGAAAAGGCTACTGCCTCACACTAAAAACTCTCCTAAATGTCTCGTGCCAATATCTAGCGATCAAACTATATTATCTCATCAATTAGACAACCTAAAAAAAGCCAACCTTGGCAACATAGTTATCCTCACAGGTTACCAGCATAATTTAATAAAGGAGCACATAGCATCCTTTAAAAAAGATTTAAATATCGCTTTGCTCTATTTTCCATATCATGAAACTTCCGGAAATTTAATGACGTTGTGGTCTGCAAAGTATTTTCTAAATGACGAGGTTGTAATCATAAATGGCGACAATGTCTTTGATTGGAAAATCCTTAAAAAATTATTTTGTGATGACAAGTTCGAAGGAAGCCTCCTTGCCAATAAAAAGTCCTCTTATGACAATGACGATATGCTTGTTTCTGTTGAGAAAGACATTTTAACTGGTGTGAGCAAAACTCTACCTCGGAATGATATTTCAGGAGAATCTATTGGCATTATGTATTTTAATCAAAGAGGTGCCCGGCGTCTCAAAAAAATTCTGGGTGACATTGTAATAAATCACCCCCACGCTAAAGATTTATGGTATTTGCACGCTGTGGATACTATGGCAAAAAAATTCCACTCAATAAAAACAAAATATATTGGAAAATATTATTGGTTTGAAATAGACTTTCCAAAAGATCTCAAAAGAGTCCAAAATTATTTTAAAAAATGAAAAAAATTCCAAGTATTAAAATACTATATAAAAAGTATTCCAAAAATAAGCTGCAAGCAAATACAGCATTTTCAGATGAAAATTGGTACTCTAGATTCTTCGGAAGGCGTATTTCAATTTTTTTTACTTGGATTTTTCTACACTTAGGCCTAACTCCCAACATGATCACCTTTATTTGTTTAATACTTGGTATTGTCGGCAGCTTTCTAATTGCTGTTCCAAAAATACATTACCTCCTGGTGGGAAGTATAATTTTTCAACTATACATGATACTAGACAGCTCAGATGGAGAGGTGGCACGAATTACTAATCAGAAAAGCCTGCTTGGGTCTTATTTAGATAAATTAATTCATATCTTTATTTACACGGCACTCTATATAGCACTGGGGTTAAACATTTATATCAGAACGGGAAATTTATCCTATATTCTACTTGGTATATTAGTCTCACTCGCTATGTCACTTGCCTCAATAATACATTATTTGGATCCACTACTCACAAGAATGTCATACTTGGAATCTAGAAATATCCAGGGGAAGATTGTTTATTTTGCTGTTAATATTTATAACTTGCTGACAGGCGATATTGAAATTGTCTTATTTCTATCAATTGCAGCTCTCTTGCAATACCTAGATATATTAAATTTCGATTTCTTTAAAGCAATACTATTTTTGAATCTAATAATGATTACTTTTGGAGGAATATTTATCAGTTTAATTCTAAAAATTAAGGATCCAAGATATTATCAAAAGTGATTACTTATTTGTAGTACATCTAATTGCTCTCGTTATGGCTAAAACGATTCCTTCCAGGTTAAATTTTCTTATATGACTTGCCGCATTTTTTGCCATCAGTTTCATTTTTATATTGTCTGACAACATAAAATCCAAAGCTTTATATAGACTCGCCACACTACCTGATCGGAAAATAAGTCCATTTTTTTTGTGCTGCACTAAGTCTTCAGATGAACCAACTTTGTGACCAACAACTACTGAAAGACCACAAGCCATGGCTTCATTAACAACTATTCCCCAAGTTTCCTCTCTAGACGGTAAAACAAAAACGTCGGAAATCGCATAATATTTTGGGAGCAGGATATTTTTAATAAAACCTGTTAATAGAATCTTTTTGTCTAAGTCCAATTCCTTTATCAAAAGTTTTATTCTATTCTGCTCTTGTCCATACCCAACTATAAGTAGTTTTATATTTTTATGTTTTTTAGACAACCTTCTAAAAGCCTCTATTAAATCATAAATACCTTTTCGAATGATAAGTTGTCCATTAAACATAATAACTCTATCTTTTTCCTTAATCCCCAGCTTTCCCCTTAATCGCTTATGTTCCGCAAGGCCTAGCTTTGAATCCCTGGCAAACCTTTTTATGTCAACCGTTGAATAACCAACGAAAATCTTTTTTTTATCCGCCCCCAATTTGACAAGATATTTTTTCGCTCGAGTTCCTGATACTGTATAAGCATCAGCAATCTTAACCATCAATTTGGTAAACGGTATAAAAGATGTTCTCCTCCAACTTTTTTCATATAATGTGCTTTCTGATCTGAGAATCAATTTCTTTTTTTGCAATTTACAATATATTGCCGAGATATAAGAAGACAGATCTGTCCAGCCTGGTACTATTACTACGTCCGGATCCAGTTCTGTTAATTTTTGCAAAAAATTATAAGAAATATTGAACGGATAATAATCTTTCTTTTGGATTGCAAAATTAAATGATTTCAATATTTCATAATTAAAGTTAGCTGAGTTACTATTTAGCATCCATCTTCGATTTTTTTCGGAAACTGAGTAGTAAAAAACTGTCAAGTTTATGTTCTTTTCTTTTGCCAACAAATTAAAAATTTCAATTGATCTCGGAGCCATTGTTGGATTAAGAAGTAATACCTTTATCATTTTTTTTCGCAGAGGAAAATCAAATCTCCTGACAATAGAGAGGGCTTAGTGTTTCTTATTTTGCAAAGAAACCCTGAACCCTTTATTGACAAAACTTTAAAACCTACTTTATCCAACAGTTTACATAGTTCTGATTGATTAAAGTTATGAAGTCTACCACCCTGCCAACCGGGGGCCGGAGCTACGTTTGGAAGACCACCAAAATAAAAAAATTCATCACTTGGAAGAGTATCATCTTCCAAATAAATACCCATCTTCTCTCTCCTAAAAAACTTATCAAACGCACCTGGAATATGACGTGCCAAGCCTAAATTTTTTTTGTGTGTCCAAACTGTTAAATTACAATTCCAATCAATTTTTGAAAGAACTGCTCTTCTAGTCTCCATAATTTCCTTTTTATCTTCTTCATTCCTTGGGCCATCCTGGGAAATATAAAGTCTTTTTGGTTTTACTTTAGCAATTGCATCCATTACCTGTAACGCGGTATCTTTTCTTCGGAAGATGATAAAAAGTATTGGAACTTCAAACATTCTTTTTGTGTGTTAAAAATTTAAAGACATAGTATATATTTACAAAGATAGAAAATAGGAGGAATGGAATAAGCGGCATGGTCGATCTTTCTGCCGAATCAACTATCTTAAAGGCATAGTCTCCAAATATAAACATAAATATGTAAATTCCAAGAAGCATAATGGCGATGCATAAAAACACCAAAATTGATGGCAAAAATAAAAATAGAGGTTGGCTATTTTTTAGCTTAAATTTAGCAGTCTCTTTCCTGAAGAAATAATATGCCAACAAAGTAAAGGAAATTAAAAATATTATTAGCAAAATGCTATAAGGAGAAATCATATTTTTATAGAAATAAGAAATTATTTTAATTTGGTTCAAGGAAAAAAAATTCAAAACCACACCTTTTATTGATAACAAAGAACCTATGTCGTTACTTCTTCCAATGACTTTGTAATCGCTAAGAAATTTAAACCATAAAAACCTGGGGATATATAGAATAAATAGCAATCCTAGTACATGAATTATTTTCTTTGAATAAATTAAAAACAGGAGAATAAAAGGCACGGCTAAAAGCCACAAGGGCTCACTCACACGAACCCAGCTACCCAAAGAGATAAATAAGACACCCAAATATACCATATTGGTTTTAATTCCTTTTTCGAAAAAGGAATATATTAAATAGGCAAAGCCAACGCCGAGAAAAATGGTATATGGTGAATTCGTATAAGAGATTAACGAATGGCGATAAATTGTAGCGTTTATCGAAATAAAAAGAGCCAAGAACAAGGACAATAATCTATTATTGGTTATTCTGAGCATAACAAAATAAAATAACGAAACAAAACTTACATAAAGAAGTGTATAAAAAAACATCGGATTCTTGAAACCAAATAAATATAAAGACATGTGGAATAAAGAAGTATAAAGGGGATAGGCCGTAAAATATCCCCTTGAAATTACGTCTGCCATAAATCCTGTTGCTAAAAAGGACTTTGCTCTAAAATCATAAACCACCAAAGCATCCCAGTCTTTGACCGGCCAGTAAAAATTGTGAATCAGTGATGAAATAAACAAAAATAAAATTACTCCGACTATTACTTTCTCACCCCCGCTAAGCTTTCCAAATCCTTCCTTAAAATTAAAGTTATACTTAAACAAATTTCTATCTCCTTTCAATCTTTTGATAATAATGTTCCCCGCAAAGACAAGCGTATTTAGAACCAAGAGAATCAAGGCTGCATACTCCAATTTAAACGGAATCTTAAACCACCAGTTCATCAAAAACAATATAACAGTAAATAATCCACTTCCAAGCAAGAACCCAACTGAGATTCTTTCCAAAATATGAGATTTGAGACCAAAAACTGAATCTGAAATAAAAAACCCAAAAGTAAAAATTCCAAAAAGTCCCAATACGGAAACTATTATCATTATCGAACATCCTTTCTAACTTTTATCAGGCCCCAAGCTTGCATATTAAACGGATTATTGGGATCAAAATCTTCTTTGACCACAGTCACACTCAGGGTCATTGGATCTATATACCAGATTTTTTCCGCTTTAACCCCGACTTTTGGCCATCCCCAATCCACAGCGCTGTTGTACCATGCGCCTTTTGCAACCAAAACATAATCATAACCACTTTTAGGAACATCGTATAGGTTACCGTGTATTAAATTTCTGGGATACAAGAAATATCTATCCAGACCCATATTGCCAGTCGATAACCAATGGTTACTTTGGGGAGGAATAAGAATTGTTGCATCTGAAGGGGTGTATTCTTTAATAAACTTCATGTAATCATAATACAAGCCCCAAGTTTTCTCCATTTTTTGATCATAAGTAAACTGCAAATGCGTCACAATATATGCATCACTTTTAATCGCACCTACTAGAACGTTTGACATAGTTAAGAGCAACTCAAAGGTTAAAAGCATAACGACTACCACAAACCAGAAATTTCTTTTCATCAACTTTCTCATTAAATTTGCAATAAACAAAATTTTTATGTTTTTCTTACTTTCAAAATCATATAATCTTTTGAAAAGGCTTATTAAGGCTACAGATAAGCTAAATAACGTAAGCCGCAAAAAATTATCTGGCTGGAGATGAATGGTGGCATAAACATAATTTGTGTAATGAGTGCTTACAGAAATGATCATTATTATGTAAAAAATAACTAAAATTGGTAGTAAAAGTAAATTGATATCAAAGACCAATTTTCCAAGCTCGTTACGCCTTCTATTATTAGTACCGTAAAAGCTAAACCCAATTGCAGAAAGAACGGAAAGTATTGCAAATATCCTGGCATCAATAAAAAGGTGTTTCCATAAAAATCCTGAATAAGTGTAAGTTTCGAGAAAAAGGAAAAAATATGAAAGAAAGACCAAAAACGGAAAAGCGAGACTATTAACTTTTAATAATTTTTTAGCAAAACTGTTTTTCATAACTTATATAGTCTACGCAAAAAATAAGGAAGCACAATATACAAAAAGCGGGTAGAAAATCATTGCAGTTCGGGAAGCAGAGTCCGGAATCTCCGACCAAGTTGGGAATGTAAAACTAAATATAAATGTTCCGACAAAAAGCATTGCGAAAAGAGTAAAAGTGATTAAATAAATCATGAATTCATTCTTTATCTTTTTAGCTATTAATGAATATACAAAAACTGCAATAAAAAGAATAAATACTGGTCCCCAGTTTTTAACCACATTCCTATAAAGAAAACTTATAACTATTGTCCATCTTTGAAAATCGAATGCATTTGAAAGAACTGAAAAATAACTACTTATCTGCCCAAGTGTTGAGGTTTGAGATGTCACATTGGACAGGCAAACTTTCCACATTTGCTGAATTGGAAAAAAGAATATTGAAAACACCAAAATATCTAAAATTTTCTTTCTCAATAATGATAGCAAAACCACCAACATAAAGATCCCCAACCAAAATGGTTCAGCTGACCTTGTCCACGTAGAAAGTCCTACCAAGAGAGAAGACAAGATTAGGTATCCTGGAGTTCTCTTTTTGTCCCAAATGTAGAAATAAATTGCCCCCAAAGAAAAGAAGGTCATAGATGGAAGATTAGTATAAGACACTACTGATTGATTAAATATTTGAGGAACTGTTAAAAGCATCAAAGTAAAGAGAATACCAATTTTTTTTGAAATAAATTCACGAAGCAACCCGTAAAAGGATAACCCTAACGATAAGTAAAACAGAGAATAAATAAATTGTGAGTTCGCACCACCTGATAGATAAACAATCGTATGAGATAAAGATGTGAAGAGTGGATAACTAAAATAATAACCGCTATTTAGTGATGTAATCGTATTTTGGATAAACCCAGTCTGTGCAAAAAGATGTCCTCTAAAATCATAAAGAGTTAGGGCATCCCAAATATATACAGGCCAATAAAAAGTGTTGGCAAAACTCGAGACTATGAAATAACCAATTGCCCCTATCGTAACCTTCTCTGTTAAACCTGGATGAAAAGACTTAAAAGATTTTTTAAAATCCTTCCAATAGCCCTTTAATCTCATTCTTCCAAAGAAGATAAGAGATGTGGCAGCAAATAAAAATATAAGAATATTGTTCGCAAATGTTAACTTAAGACCCAAGAGGTTGGTTGCAAACATCAGGAGCGTGAAAATTCCTATTCCCAAAAGATACGAAAGACCAAGTCTGCCGATGATATTGTGTTTTGGCGCAATCAAAAGCGTTAGCGGAAGCCCTATCCCGAAAGTTATTAATAGTATAAAAGTAATTGCTTGTATCATTCTTTAATCTCCAATCTATAATCTTAGTAATCCATAAGGATTACTAGTATCTTCAGGGTCATATATTACATTCTCTCTTATTTCTTTTGCACTGGTCGAGTTTGGATCCTTAATAATTTCTTCTTTGGCATCAATTTTTTGCTGCGGCCAAATTTTGCAAACACCTGTATCGCAATTCCAATCTCCCCAAGCAATCATTATATACGTGCCTTTTGCCAAAGAGCCAACGTCCAAAACTTCTTTATTTGTATATTGAACGATGTTTCTAGGGTAAAGAAAATATCTGTCAAGGTGGGCATTGCCCACTCTCACCCACGGTAGAATTTGGGGTGGAACAACAATTGTTGCATCTTCCGGAGTGTTATTCCTTACAAAAACCATATAATCATAATAATTACCCCATTTGCTGTACATTTTTTGGTCATAAGAATATTTATAATGGAGGCCAATGAAAATATCTCCTACTAAACTGTTTTTAAACGTTGTTCCGAAATTAGATATCAGAGTATAAATTACAAACAAATAAACGACTGCCCCTGCAATATTCTTTTTTGAAGCCTTAAAATTTGTCTTGCTATTAATATTCCATATAGCTATCAACGAGACACTAAACAAAAATAGATAAATGAAACCTCCTAGACTAAAGTGAAATTTGGAAAGCACATAATTTGTCCAGTGTGATGCTTCTTGAATAGAAAAAAATAGGTACGCGATACCGGAAGTAATTGCAACAAAGATATTAAATTTATTAATAATCTTTGAAAGTATTCCAAACTTTTTTGAAACTAGCACGGCCATAACACAAATTGAAAAATAAATTTTTGCATCAATAAAAAAGTGGCGGCCGACAAACCCCGGGTATTTGATAGTATCCAACAAAAGACATCCGTATGTAAAAACGATTAGAAAGGGTAGAAGTAATTTGTTTTGGTACAATCTCTTTAAGTTCATAGAAATATAGTATTTGTCTTTAATTTTTTTGAAATCCACCGGCAATAATCCTCCTTCCGATGTTGTTGGCCTTGTGAATTATGATTCTAAAGGGATTTTGGGTCTGCCTCAAACACAAATCATAGTCTTCTTTTAACAGGATCTTAAAATTAGAAAGGGATAAATTTCCTTTTACAAGTCTAAAAGCGGACAAACACTTATTCACCAAAATCGGCATAGATGCCCTGCCAAGCCTTAGCCACAAACCATATTCAAGTACTGCGCCTGTTACAGATGCGTCAAACGGCCCGTATTTTTTATGGGCATTTCTTGATATAAAAACAGAAGGCTGCATCAGATAATTAACAGAAAGAAGGACATTGTATGAATTGATCCTTCTTAGTACTTCCTTATAAAGGTCGGTTAATACCGCCGCATCTTTTCCACTCCCGTCTATTGTGGCTCCTCTTCCTGCCACCCAAAGGGCTTTAGGGTTTTCAATGTATGCACCGGCAACCAGCTTTAAAGCATTACTTTTGTAAACATCGTCGGCATTTATGAAAGTTAAAATGTCCCCCTTTGCTTTCTTGAATCCTGTATTAATAGCGTCTGCCTGCCCACGATCTTTTTTACTTTCCCAAATAATAATCTCCGGATATTTTGCAGCATATTTTTTAATCACCTCCAACGACCCATCAGTTGATCCCCCGTCCTGGATTATCACTTCGATTTCCCCATATTCCTGGGCAAAGATGGACTTTAAAGTTTTTTCTATATATTTCCTCTTGTTATATGAAGGTATAACAATAGAGATTTTTGGAAGAGATTTCATTTTTTCTTCTTCTTTTTAGCATTCTTCAGCGCCTCACGCCTGACGAATTCTTCAAGTTTCTTCTCCATCTTTCTGGTGCCAAGATATGTTTTTGCAACCATGGCTATCACTAGCACAAAACCTCCCACGATCATAAAGTCAAAAAGGCGTGTAATAAAAAATGTCTGTGCAAATTTCCTGAGAAGCTCGGGAAATACAACAATAACTATCGTTGCAGTCCATATAGCTACCCACAAGAGGATTTCTGTTTTATCTAATTCTCCTCTGCGGCGGTGCAAAACGGCAAAGTAAATCATTGCAAAAGCAAAGAGGATGGCGATAATTTGTAATCCTAAAATCATAGTTTTATTCTCCAACGAATCACGTCAAGTAAAATATTAAACGCGTCCAAAATGGTTACGCCTTTAACATTATCATAGTATATAGTTTGAACTGGAACCTCACAATATTTTAATCCATATTTTCCCGTTTTTATGGCCATTTCGGTTTCAATACCATACCCCGTTGATTCCCAGTTCATCTTTCCGTAAGCCTTTCTTGTCAATCCTTTGTATCCACAAATCAAGTCTGAAATGTAAATTCCAAAAAGAAGAGATATCAAAATTGATGCCACTTTATTGCCCATATATCTTACTAATGGGACTCCATGATTTAAATCTCTTGATCCAAAAACAACATCAAATTTATCTTTCTCGAGGGCATCAATAAAATGTGACAAATCCTCTACTTTGTGCTGACCATCCGAGTCCATCAAAATAACGGCCTCTGCACCCATTGAAAAAGCAGCTTCACAGCCAGTTTTCAAAGCCGCCCCTTTTCCTAAATTGACTTTATGACGAAGTACAGTGGTTTTATATTTTTTGACAACCTGATAGGTCCTATCTGTTGAGCCATCATCAACAACCACCGTTGGCAAGTTGGTCTTTTTTAAATCTTTCAAGACCTCATCAATTCTTTTCTCCTCGTTAAAAGCAGGGACAATAATAGTAATCTTCATGGAGCTATCTTAATCTTGCCAAGTTTGCATCAACCAGCATACTAACCAGTTCTTTGAAATTTGTTTTCGGTTCCCAGCCAAACTCTTTCTTCATTTTGGAGTAATCTGCAATCAAGGGCCCTGTCTCCGTCGGTCTTATAAAACGTGGGTCTACTTTCACATATTTTTTCCAGTCAAGACCAACAAAAGAAAAGGCCATCTTGCAAAGTTGCCGAATGGTATGTGTTTTTCCTGTTCCCACCACATAATCATCGGGTTTTTTCTGCTGAAGCATTAACCACATGGTTTCAATGTAATCTCCCGCAAAACCCCAGTCTCGCTTGGCATCCAAATTACCCATAGCAACTTTCCCGTTCTTAATAATCGGCTCCCCTTCCTCATTCAGGTGTTTTGAGGTTTTTATACCTAATTTTGCACAAGCAGCAGCATAGGATACTTTCTGCTCAACAAAATTAAGA
>SDBT01016149.1_pt1 | contig 11835 bp, 18 predicted proteins | sample 2277101 | NCBI WGS metagenome assembly SDBT01 (sample SAMN10404973, study PRJNA504765) | marine sediment metagenome | isolation source: marine sediment core GS10_PC15, 103 cmbsf | place: Arctic Ocean: Southern Knipovich Ridge | collected 2010
AAGTACCAACGGAGTGCTAACCCCGTCGGTAATTACTACTGATTTTAATCAAACTGACCTCATCTTCGTGGCTTCTATGTCGAATTTCCAGTTAGCAGGGTCGTCAAGATAACAATACGCAATTTGTAACAAAAGTCTGATAGAAAGTCCGTAAAAATTGTTTACATTTTGTTCGACAAATGCCATCACTTCTGCTGCTTGTTCTTTTGTTAACCCGTTAGCTTCCAGTACGCCATCTTCGATCCCGACATGACGTAAACGCATGATGAAATCTTCCGTACAACGCATGGTTAACGAAAGATAAAGGCTTCTGTCAATCAATGCCTCGAAATGTGCGGACATTCCACTGTTTTTACGAATTGCCGCTTCGAAATCCATGTTGGTACAAAAGACCACTGTGCCTTCAAAGTCAAACTTGTTTGGAATATCAAGTTCGTCCATCCAGTGAGCACGTTTGCGATATGAAACTGTACGGGTATTACTACTATCAAGCACCGCCTTGAGAATATTCAAGCATGTCTCATCGCGGAAAACGTCATCACAGTCATCTAGCACAACTATGCCGCCATCCTTCATCTCCCAAAGTGCGATATATAGCCCCACTGCACTTATGGTTCCGCTCATGATATCATACTGCTCGGGCTCTTTATGCTGTTTCAGCACTTTCTCGACTGTATAAGACTTCCCAAGTCCTGGAGGTCCACTGACGATGAGTGAAGGTAGATGCCCCTTCGCAACTCTGTGAGCCATACGTTCAAGAGTAGCATATCGTTGACGAATGCGAATATCCCGTGCTTCATATGTCTCGACGGGGAGTTCAGGCTCGGGAAGGTAGGCAAGTGTGGATCCCCCAGTAGTTGCCAAAAAAGATACCCCATCTTTCTTCGCCCGCGATTTTGTACTTGACACTGATGCGGCGGAGGTTGTTGCCCCGGGAATTCTCCGCTGCACTTCCGCAGCGACTTCCTCATTATTGAGTCTAGGGTTCTCCATGAGGATCGCTAGTATTGTATCAGATGTGTTTGCCATTTTCCTGTCCTAATTTGTTGCAATCATTCAATAAAGACATTATGACACAAAGGTCCTAACAAACTGCTAAAGATAACAAACTCTTGTGCCATCAGTGTTCGTGAATTTGGCGAGGGTAGTGTCCCCTTCCGCATTTATCCCCGGCTGTGTCCCGTTAACAGAGTTTAACATTTCGCTAGCAGAGAGGTATCGAAATCCACGATAATTACCCGACCCCATCAACACTTTTTCAAGTAACAACGTTAGGGAACTTCTACCCCTTGTGTCATAGTCATCACCATTGAGCAGTACTTCGTTAACCATGCTTTTGAGTAGCTCCACACTAACTGTTTTACGTTTTGGCATTTTCCTCATCCTCCTCTATGGATTTTAGGGTTTTGTAAACGTTCTCAACTTCCCAGACATGTTCTCCCTCACCGTTGGAGAACTTGGTTTCGGCCTCTTCCTGAGTTTCGGCCTCGACCTCAATATGTTCAATGCGGCGTAAAGTATATGTTGCCATTTTACTTACCCTTCATCTATCTCGAATTTGGCGATGGTCCAAGTACCCTCGGCCCATTCGTCGTAAAACTTCCAGCGAACTCTACCGTCATAAGTGTCACATTCCTTCCACTGCATTCCACTTACAGTTATGTGCTCCACATAGTCGGGGTTCTCATCCGCGGACATATCATCGTTGGTCCTCGAGATGTCTTCGTTCATTACCCGCAGTATTTCTGCCACTGCTACATTGAAGTCACGATGGACAGACAGGGGGGAGGAGTCTTCATGATGACCACATTTAAGATCCTTGGCTAACTCGTAGCTCATGAAGTTAACAGTGTAAATAATCATTAGCCTTGTCCTTATTTGTCGCAATTATTCAATATAGATACTATACGCCAATACTATCTAATAAACAACTAACGGAATAATATTACTTAACTAATTTAAATAAAATCAGTTGTAACCGTCATATTTACTAGTTGACTGTAAGCATATGGGAGTATATAATATTTATAATTGAAGTAATTATGAGATACTCAATGCGAAGTGGACATCAAACTCGCAAGGGGGCCATCGTGGAAACGTGTGCCAATACCACTTCGGGATTCATTCTATCCTACGTCCTGTATGGGTTCGTGATTGTGCCCTTGTGGGATTTAGACGTAACATATGTGGATAACTTTGCTATAACTTGTATGTTCACTGTTACGTCTTTTACCCGTAGTTATATATGGAGACGGGTTATGACAAAGACCGACAAACCCAAGATTAGGCAAGGATAATCGCGATGACTGACTTTGATATGAGTCCCGGGAGTACAGAGAAAGTTATTGTTACTCAAGGACAAAGGGAAATGGACACTGCTAAAGAATTAGAGCATGACCATGAAACCCCTATCTTACTGCGCCTATTACGGGATAAGGCTAAGCCCCGGCAGCATTAAGTATAATATCCCTAGCAGTGGCTTTTCCATTAAGCCATGCAAGGTTATCCAAATCTTTCTCGGTAACACCTGACTTTACGATTGGTAAGTGCTTACTACCGATAAGGTATCGTCGTGCATCAGCTTGTCCTGAGCCTACTTGAACGAGCACAAAGATATGGGCACCTGCTTGCAACCGCCTCTTATGCCAATGCGGTTGTTTTGGACGGAACTTAACTTTGATAGGAGTATCAAGTTTCGCCGGTCGTGAAGCGCATTTTAGCTCAATGAAAAACTGTCGTCCTGTCAACGTTCCCTCTACATCTGTCCACCCAGGACCAACCGCATTTTCAACCCTTGTCATATGAAGGTCATGACGGAAAAGAGGCTTAACAGTATTTAACCAACCCCATAGTACATCTTCTGTTGTTGCAGCTTTACTCATGGGGTACTGAACAGTTGCTTCTCACTGAAGATGTGTAGAGCTCCTGAAACCGCTGGAGCAGTGCACTCAACGACGATCCGGGTCTCGCCTTTTAAATTGGTAAACACCGCACGGATTTCTCCCGGCCAAGTATATCCCGTCCTCTTTTGAACTTGGTCTCCAACCTTAAGCTCGGGCATCTTCGTTATCCTTTTCACCTAATTCCCATTCTTCTAGCACGTCTACTACCGCCTCCATAACTACACTTAATTCATGTTCCCAAGAACCATACGCTGTAGCCACTACACGCTGCTCATCTCCATGTAATAAAGTATCGTCAATACCTAGTGAAGTACACATTACACTATACTGATATGTAGAACAACGGGCATCCAGTTGTTCAGCATATAAGATACGTATATTACCAGCCATAACTAACGAGTCCAATCTAGCCATCATTGCAACTCGTTCGGGCCAGTCTCTTCCGTCAAGTCTGAAAGTTGTACTCATACGATAGCCTCTATACAAAAGATGTCCGTGGAAATCCTAGCTTCCATAAACAAATCGTGAGCCTTTACTTGATTGTCATACCACTTGCTATTCTTCATAATTGCAGGTGCCACGACGCGTCGTATTCGTTTCTGAATTATAGCCAAGGCACATTCTTTGCATGGATGTTTTGTACAATACATTGTCCAGCCGGTTATATCAACCGCTGCATTGAGCAAAGCGTTCAGCTCCGCATGGATCATAAACCCATTCTTCACAGCGACGTTAGCGAGCCGCTCTGGACTATCGTCTATGCCTGTGGGGAAGCCATTGAAGCCCCATGAGACTTGTCTAAGATCGGGGGATACGAGTACCGCACCAACACCAACGGCTGGATCTTTTGACCACGACGCAGCTTCCCGTGCGATGCCCATCATCCGCCAATCCCATGTATCCATCAGACAATAACTTCCGGCATTGGGTTCCACTGGTTCCATTGCACTCTATCAGTTAACCGTCTGATATGGGAAAGGTATCCGTATGGATCTTCTTCTATCTCCTTAACTGACCATGCTGGAAGTGCGGGCTCTTCGCTTATCCACTCTTGACGGCTTAAGCTTTCCAAAAGATATTCAAAGTGAGGCTCGTATATATGGGCGTGAGCTAATGTCACGTGCAGTGAGCCCGGTGTCAGACCACAGGACGCGGCTATGGCATCCAGTGTAAGAGCATAGCCCATGACGTCGTACGGCAAGCCTACGAAGACATCAGATGACCGTATGAACACCGAGCAATGCAGATCGTCGCCGGTCCGTGTCAGGCTGAATCCTACAGGACATGGAATGTTTGGTGGTAGACTTAAATTGCCTAGCCCATCATACGAGGGATCCCATGCTGATATGTACAACTGGCGGTTTGTGGGGTTTGTCATCAGCTTATTTATAGCCAACTGAATTTGATCGCGGCCAAAGTGTTTACGCCACCGATACCCATAAGCGGTCTCAAGTATCCCATCCTTAACGAACTTCCCCCAGATCTTGGGAGCTGCGTCCATTATAAACGTTGGGTCCTGAGTACCCATGAACTGCCACGCAACTTCCGCTGCGGCAACACGAGGGAAGTACTTGCGGTTCCCCGCTATAGGTAACTTGCAACTCGAGAGGTCGAGCTTGAACGAGTACCCACCCTCTAGCATTGTTATACTGACACCAGTCCGCTCATTCACCTCTATTATGCCATTAGATAGCAGCAGCTTCAAAAGCTTCCGATATTCTTTTCTGAAATGAGGCATTGTCATGCTAGTACCCGATCCAACAACTGTGTCACATTGAAGTGGAGCTGCTCCTCATCACCGCCATTGTCGATGACATAATCAGCCATCCATGGGCGGACAGTACAGGAGTCGTTGCCCTCTGGTGGAACGCCACGGTCTTGGGCATCGACCCAGACTGATACGTCGAACATGTCCGAATTCTTCAAAGCGTTGAATTCCGCGCGACTTCGCAAGCCACAGTAAATATCATGCTCCTCAAAGATAGCCCGACCAAGAGCGGAAGCATCTGGGCGATTGTAATCGCGGATTTGCTCATACCATTCTTGACGATGATTGCCACGGTCTTCAAAGCATTCCTCCGCGCTGTTATACCGGAGCTCATCTTCAACAAACATATCGAAGTATGGCATCATGACATGCTCCGCACAGAACATACTGCTGGACGTGAACTTAAGTCCATAACGCTGGGCAATTATATCAGCCACAGTGTCCTTGCCATGCCGAGCATATCCCATGACGAGCACTTTCTTCTTGTTACGATCACCGCTGACCATACGCTTGAACTCTAGTGGCTCCACGAGCACCATGTCACGAACCATCTGCTCATGCTCTTCCTCGTCATGCTTGACAAGAAGCGTTGTGAATAGATCACTCTTGCTCAGTTTTAGATACGGATCGAGGTTGGGTGGGGTCCATCCTCCAGGTTTGACCGCATCAAAGCCCCCGCTGCTTCGCTTGGAAACAGTTCCACGTACTTTGGCCATATTGCGGTCGTGCACTTCTTCAAACACCCCGCCAACACAAACACCCATCTCGACAAGTGTCCCTAGTGCCACATACGTAAGGTCAATTAAGCCATCAACTGTCTCGGCAAAGTTGCCCGCACATAGTGCCTTGGATGTCTCCACAAGCTCTTCCTCGAGGTGCTGTATGCGGAAGTTCGCACGTTCGCCTTTGAGGATAGTGGGTTCGTGTGGGATTGTGAGACCAATTAGGTCTCTGTTAAACCGCTCTACCATTTCATGATAGCGAGATAAATCTGATTTTGACATTGTTAGATTCCTGTATAAATGTTTATACAGGTATCTTACACAATTAACCGATCTCTATAACCCCTTGTTTCGCGTCAATGACTTTATGTTTGAACTCGATGTGGATGAAGTGCTTCACAAGCAGATGGCTGAAGCGCCTCAGCATATCATCAATCAAGCTTTGCGGAACATGCATAACAAAGGCATTTGGGTAGTCAGGGCGAGCAGACAAGTACCACGAATGAGTGAGCCCACACCACACAAGTTTATATTTTTTCGCCATCAAAATGAGTATATCGTACACACTATGTGGCGGAGTAAGGTATATGGCGTATTTACTTGAGCCAGGCATCTTCTCCATCTTCATCAAGTGATCCCGTATCATCGCTACTTCTGGGTTGTCCATCGTCTGTTTCCTTTTTCATAGCAGGTTCGGATTTGTCATCAGTTTTCGCAAGTAGTTCTTGGTTTTCGCTAAATGGATCTGTACAACCTTCGGGAAGCGTAATTGTTGCCATGTCTCCCAGCAATATGTAGCCAATGCCGTGATCCTTTTGGATCATGTATAAGTAGGACAGAGCATTGGAGCGAGTCATACTAAACTCGGCCATCGCTTCACGTACAGACCTTGTGTTATCGCCGTCGAGAAACCATTGTAGGAATTTGCCACGCTTACTTTCCGCTTTCACAGGCTTGAGTAGCTTAGCTCCTGTTGCTTTACCACCCTTTTTGCGTGTGTCTTCTTCCCCACCAGTCATGATCTGTGCGGGTACTTCCCAGCCGAGCTTCCGCATAAATAAAGTGCAAGTATCATAGTCACGTTGGAAGCCAAAACGCTGAAATTGTTCCCAGTTTGAGTTGAATATTTTCTCGTAACGCTCGGGATCATATTCCTTGGCAGGCTTACTGCCCATCATTTCAGCACAGCCGTTGGGAACTGTGTACGATGTGAAAGTGTAGGGGCAGAAGATAGTGGATCTTTTTTCTCCTCGCAAGACAAAGGCATGTTGCCAGCCAAAGCATGGAGGATCGGTCACTGCATTCCGGTAGGTATCCCGCTTGGGGGCTGGACCTGTGATCCAGTATATATACAGGAGTTCAATTTCGTCTGTTATGTTCATCTATCTGTCCTTTGCATACTATCCTATGACTATTATATCATATAAATATTAACGGAGTACTAAAAAGGGCCGACATTGCTGTCGACCCTTTCAGTTTAGCCCACTCTGTTTGTATACTAACCCACTGTTACGCCAGGGGGTCAGCCTCAGTCTCTGTCTCTGTCTCTGCCGCTGCAGCTTTGGCGGCGGCTTTGAGATCGCGGGCAGTCGGGACTGATTTGTCCCCGTCGGTCCGCAACTTGTTGCGGTACCAGTTGACCGACGCGAGGGTCGTCTTCGCATCGGGAAACTCGGCTCGGACCGCGGCGAGAGCTGCTAGGTTATCTGCACCAGCCTTGATGGCTTCGATGGCAACTGTGCCAACTCCCCGCTTGGGGACCTTGACGACTTCGACTTCGGCTTCTGGGGCAACTTCTGTGACGCTCATAATGTTTATTCCTTGGCTGTGATTGAAAGGTTGATATATTTACTCAATACGCTTACTATACAGTAGGTCCATCTAATATAGAACCATTGTTACTTGCAATATCGACAACGTAGGGCTCATAGGCACCATCGTATCTGTCCCATTTAAGAAGACTGACCCTACCCCCAGTGCGTGTACTTGCCACCATAACTGCCGCAGCAATTGCAATGGGATCACCAACTGGTAAGATATGGTCGTATATGCAGAATGTAGTGAGGACTTTGTGCATGTGCTTAGCCATCTCAGCGAGTTTGTCCTTGGGTACGTTGCTGGGTCGTAAGAGGAACACTAACTCCCCGTGCGCTTCAGCTGGTGAGAGGTCGTATTTGTTAACCCATCCACGTCGAGTCGTGTCATAGTAAGCTGGTTGTTGGACCACATACACTTTACTCATAGTATCATCCTCGTGAGGGCATCCCGCAAGCCCGTTCCTGCAACGGCGTCCGCTATGTCCACCTTGTTTGCAAGGTTCTCCAATATATATTCGTCTGGTCCAGGCATCCACAAGTCTGTCACGCGAGTATTTGCACCACACATAACAGTAGCTCGCTCATCTGCTTGCTCACGTAATATGGCGTCGAATGTATGGCTGTACCAAATTATTTCGTCCGCAGCTGATAGATCAATACCCAACGTTGGATATCCAACAAGGACTTTATAGTCATTCTCTTCCGAGTCTATTGAAAATACCTCGCGCACATAGGCTTTGTCTGCAGCCGATGTTCGGCCATGATACTGAAGCACTTTGTGACCGTCAGCCAGCAATCTCTTAACAACGGCATCCATATCTTGACGGAACCGACACCAAACAATAACTTTTCCTGAGCTCAAGTACACCTCATCAGACATTGCTTCGAGCCGCGGATTTGGACCAGGGATGCAATATAGGTCTTTGAACTCATCGATTATGAACCCTGACATGACTTGCTGGAGCTTCATCAACCGAGTCGAATTCTCCCCAATAGATACCTCTTGCCCATCAGAAAGCTCAATTACAAATTGCTTATGCAGCTCTCGGTAGACTCGAAGCTGTTCGTCGGTCGGCTCGATACGCCGCGGTGTTCTGACCAAGGCAGGTAGGTCACTACAATCGCTTCTGAGCACAACACTCGACCAATCCGCGAGCCGACTTTGCAATTCGTCCAGATTCTTGTACTCATCTAGAACAGGGTATGGTTTCCCTTGACGAGAATTCTCTATCCTGTATGTGGCGTGATGGTTTTTGAAATCACCATACTTAGTAAACCCCAAGCATCCCGGTTTTAGCAGTTCGTACTGTGCCCATGCGGCAAGAGGTGTATTAGTTATAACCGATGCTGTGAGGTTGCGCTTGAACAGACATCGCTTGGCCAGTGCTCGAGCCATATGACTTCGCTTACTGCCGGGAGTTCTAAAGTCATGGGCTTCATCAAATATAATAAATACTCGCCGCTTCTTCACGATCTTGGCGATTAGCTTCTTGCAGTCCACTCGGGTCATCGAGCTGGATGCGAAGGCAAACCATGCGAGCTTAGCTGTCTGGAGTACTCGGTCTGCCCTAGCCCACCAAGCGTCGTGTTGTTCCTGCCAACCTTTACGATCAGCTGCCGCAACTCGGTCCACGCCTTTAGTCCCAGATACATCAGTCCGCCAAGCGATGGTGTCTCGGTCTACGCTGTGCCAGTGATGCTTAGGTAGTTCCCGCCGAGTCCAGTTCTCATGCACACCATTTGGTGCTATCACAAGAACAGTATCGATAAGCCCCTCTTTGAATAGATGACAGGCCATGTCCACACATAACTTTGTCTTTCCAGTCCGCATCTGCCATAGAAGTGCGCGAGCTGGAGTCTCACAATGGAGCTCAAACTCGCGCAATTGGTGGAAGTAAGGTGGCGTAGTGAAGTCCGCCAATATGGCATGGGACATAGGTTAAGGGACTAACTCCTGCTCAACTGCTAATTCCCACCTTGCCTCTGCTGTAAGATCCTCGTTGTATGTCTGCATCCATGCAGACAAGATAGTGCGGGCCTCTTTGGCAGTTAAGTCTTCAAAGAATTCCTTAAGGTATGAACCTGCCCCCATCATGTTGGTTACCCCGGTAATGCGCAAGCTATCTAGGAAATCAAAATACTCGCAGCTCATTTGACGGTACTCCTGTTAAATGCTTCCCGTGCAAAGGCTTTCCTGTCATATTTATTGAACACAGCCATCGCCATGTCAATATGCCTTGCTGGCATAACGCGGTCAGCAAACGCTTTGGATCGGATATACCGCTTTGCCCGTTTGATGGTGTTATCCAAATGAGCACCTGTAAACACCCGATCGACTGTCACGATGTCCTGCAGTTTCTCTCGGGTCTTCTCGTTAATCGCAGGCAGAAATTTATAGGTCGGCGAAATGTAGTTACCCTCTTTTGCGAACTGTAGCCGCATTGCTGGGGTAATCATGATGGTCTTATTGGCACGGAGACTTCCGTCTTTGATTGTCACTGTTTTCATGTCCATTTGTATGTCCTTTGCTGTCACTTCTTATATCGGCCCATTCGTTCGGCTTCCGCCGTTATTGGACAACCGCGAGCCCAAGGTTGTATAGATGACATTAACGCTTCAAAGTCTTCAATAGAACCCTTGTTGCGCCATACCTCGCAAACCAGCTCGTCATGGACAGACATAATGGTAGTGTAAGTGCTACCACGGGCAGTTAGAACCATCGCCCAAGCCATTATGTCGCGAGCAATTGCTTGAGTGATATTCTCGACGATCTTTCCACCGTACGTACCAGTGCGTCTCCACCGTTTCTTACTGTCCACGTGCTTGTAGCTCAGATGGGGACGGTCTTCACCCCAACTAGTGGTGACCATAGAAACTTCAGGATCGTGGTACCTAATTGGACGACCTGAGGGTAGTATACAATGTAGCCATCCGTCTCTAACTACCCACTTAATCATACCGCATTCAATGGTCGGACCTTCCATTGCATCACGAAACCGGCGAGCTTTGACTGGCAATGGCTTATTTAGTTTCTCACGAACTGTATCCTTCATGGCCAAAGACCGTACCCATTCTGGGTGCTCTCTTCGAGCTTTGTTCATGACTATCTTCATCCACCCTTTTTGGGCTTTGATTGCAGCAGCTTCTTGGGCCTTCCACATACCTTTAACTTCAGGGTACCTTTCGCGGTACACATTGACTGTATGCTTCATCAAAGCAAGCTCGTGAACTACGTCGGATGGATTGATACGGACTAACTCCAAGCGCTCACAAGCATGAACCGCTTGAGCTTTGCCATCGGAGTCGGCAGTGGCAGCAGCCCCTATAATAGGTACTACTGGTTCGTTTAGAAATAGGTACTTCCTGACCCATGCTGCGGTCTTACGATAGTCCCTTAGCCCCATAATCTTTATGACATCTTCCTCCGAAAACACAATGTCATATTTGCGGCACATCAGGAGGAATGTGACGAAGCCCATACCGTAGCCCAAGCCAAGTATAGACTGCTTACCAAACTGACGGCACAGAGCATGTAGCTTATGGGCAGGGTGGCTACTATCCTTTGCTGCTTTTAACAGGATCTCAAACCCATAAATACCTGTGGCCATGTCACAGTAAATATCCCCGCCGATGTGAAAGATGTCCAGAGCTTTTGTAGCGTTGGCTAGCCATAGGACTACACGAGCCTCAATTGCTGAATAATCAGCGACCATCAGGTCCATATCGGTGTCTGGGATTATTGCTCCACGTAATGCATGGCTCACCAATTTTATAACATCCCCATACATAAGGATACACCACTCGAGGTCTTTCGACTTGATAAGCTCCGCTGCCTCTTCGAAATCCTTGATGATAAGATCACGCCCTGGGAAGTTCTGAACTTGGACACCTTTGCCTGCCCACCGACCAGTGTGACCACCCCAATACATAAGCAAGTCGCGTATACGCCAATCATCGGGATCAGCCTTATCAATCATGGTCTTGTATTTTGCCGTAGACGTACGGTTGACTGCTCTCATGATACCCATGATGAGTTTTGCTCGTCCGCTGAACTCATCAGCTTTATACTTGAGAAGCCAGTCTATCGTTGCTCCTTGAGTATCAGCTAGGACAACATCCTCGTGGATTTCCAGCCAAGCCTTAATCTGCTCACGCTTTGATCCACCAAGTATACCGGTTATCTGAAATAATTCTCGATTGAGCTTGGCTTTATACTTTTCAAAAAGCTCGATCGCAGCATTCGCCAACTCAAGGTCGAACTTAACCCCGCGCTCGTTCATCATCTGGTCCATTTGCCAGACTTCAAGTTCGGCTTCGCTAAGGTCCGGGAGCATTTCACTCAGTCCTTCCTCAGCGATTATGTCCTGCTCACAGTATGCCCATAGACGGTATATGTCCCCCTCTTCGCCGGGTAAGTCACCATGGTATATGGTCGGCAATACGGGATTGTCTTTACCCGGAACACGGCCCTTCCAGTTATTCGCCACACACCATGCCTTAATCTCATCCTTACGCATTTTGCGTGGCTTGCACATCTTCATCATGAGCTTGTGACCATCGGGGTCCTTCTGCTCAGGCAAGTACATGGCTTTGCCAGCACCCTCCAATGACCGTGGCAAAGAACA
>SDBT01016150.1_pt1 | contig 11835 bp, 7 predicted proteins | sample 2277101 | NCBI WGS metagenome assembly SDBT01 (sample SAMN10404973, study PRJNA504765) | marine sediment metagenome | isolation source: marine sediment core GS10_PC15, 103 cmbsf | place: Arctic Ocean: Southern Knipovich Ridge | collected 2010
GTACATTCACGGCTTGGCGGGCGATATCGCAGCAGAGAACCTCGGCCAAACCGGCCTGATAACAACAGACATAATCAATTATTTGCCCGAAGCTTTCCTGCAGCACAAGTGATCGCATCCCGTAATGAAGTACAATAGCACTATCACATTGGTCGGATGAGTATCGGCAACATAAATTTATGGTTTCAGAGGCGCAAATGGTTACTTGCGCTGCTCTGCATCATTGTCATAACCGGTTTTTCGTTCAAAGCGTATTCCGGGCCGGGATGCAACTGGTTCAATGATTACGGCGGCGCTATTATGTATGAAATCTTCTGGTGCCTGATTGCGTTTCTTTTTGTACCTTCCCCCAAACACACAATCACTATCGCGGTGAGCGTTTTCGTAATTACATCTGTGCTGGAGATATTGCAGCTCTGGCACCCGTGGTTCCTGGAGCGGATCCGTTCAACTTTTCCCGGCAGGACGCTGATAGGCACTACGTTCGTCTGGTGGGATTTCCCATATTATCTGATTGGCTGCGTGATCGCGTGGCTTTGCATGAGAGCATTTTCAAAAGGTTCTGATCGAAGCAATCCGCGGGATAATCTCTGAAACAACCTCTCTCGGCCCCCTCTCACGGCCGTCCGGCCACATATTATTCAAGAAAACAGGGCATAAGGGCCGAAAATACTGATAGCTATTAACCAAAATGATAGATTCGATCCTGCCATCCCCGCGAAAGCAGGGATCCGGGAGTTGTGCAAAAGCATGGATTGGCGCTCCCAGATCAGGTCGTGGACAGGCTTTGCGGGAATGACGGATTGCGATAAACCTTTAGCAGGTAAGTATTTACATCTGTATATGGCTTGAAATCGGTCAGTTTGAGTATTAACGAAAATGAGGGCCGAACGATGAAAACAACCTTAAGTGAGACAAGCTTGAGCACAACCAGACCGGCAGTGCAACTGCACAAGCCGCTAATGCCGATTGACGCATACATGGCTCGCGAGGGCGTCTCCGAAAGCGTTGTCGAGGAATACCGCCAGCTCGGAATCGTGCAGATAAGAAGGCACAAAGGCAAAACATACGTCATTGAGATACCTCTGGAACCATATCCCAGCGAGCCGGAGGCCGCCCAGCAGACAGCACGGCCCGGTGGCGAGGCCGGGCGAGCCGAACAAGTATCCGAACCAGCAGAGAAAGTCATTACCGCCGCGGTGCCGGCAGAGGCCGAGAAATCCCGCGAAGAAACTGTGAAAACTGCAAAAAGATTGCAGTTCTTTGTGCAACTGTTGCTCGCACCTGCGAATATCGCAGGCAGATTGAAAAGAATAGTTCTATCGGTGGGACGACTTTGTGTGAAGCTGTTAGTTATGGCGGGCAGATTGACAAAATCCGCCAAAAGCAAGCTTGAGAGAATCGTGAGAATACCGAAGTTGGCTCGGTCACCCCGGCAAAGCGCCGGCAGGGTCGAGATTGCCAGGACAGCGACCGAATCCAGGATTGCCTGGCGGATTCCGGCCGGTGCCGCGCTGATACTTCTTGCCGCATCGCTGGTGACAAATGGCTGGCTCTTTATCGACCGCCAGAGGCGTATAGACAGGCTTGAGTACGCCTATGCGGGCATCATGATAAAACATAACAACTACATAAAAGCCAGGCTGCAGAACGATTCACTTCAGGCCGGTCTGGATGACTTCTCAGCGGAAATCAATCTGCTCAGAAATGAACTGAACAACTCCGCGGAACAGGTGCAAAACCTTCGAGATCAGCTTATGCAAGCCATGCGAGATATTCAGATCATCAAGCAGCACAACGCCGAGACGCAGGCCCAACTTAACGAAAGAATTCGCAACCTGACGGCCCGGCCAAGAGGACTGACCGGCAGACTTCGAACACTGCACAACTAAAACCAGCACACGTTGCTCTGTGCTTGTTGCATTATACGATTGATCGCAACCGTCAAAGACCGCCCGGCCCATCACAGAACATGCACGTTGAAACAACTGAGCGCCAGGTGACCCAAAGGCTGAAGGAACACAGAAACAGCGGTGCGGGAGGACACGCAGGAGCCTGCGGAAAGCATCTCAACCGGCCCAAATAATCAAGGATTCGCGTGAAACAGCGTTTATTGGAAAGATTGCGCCATGGGGCGGAGGTTGGGTGTCAAACTTTGGCGGGGACCGGTTTCGACCTTTTCGGGATGGCCTGGAGTGCAGCCTTGATCCTGTCTCTGCCGGCATGGGTCTTGTCTCGCAGTTTTTCTATCGGTTCGCTGCCTATTGCACGCAGTCTTTTGTACCTGATGTCGAGCAGGTCTTCGATCTTTGTTCGCTTCAACTCCCGCAAAGCTCGTAGGATATGTCGCTCGACATTGTAGACACAGTCGTGAACATTGCGATGTGCGCCGCCCAAAGGCTCAGGAATGACAGCATCGACCAGTTCCAGCTTTTGCAGATCCTTGCTTGTCAACTTCAGTGCCTCGGCGGCCTCCGGCGCACGCGAGCCGTCACGCCAGAGAATTGCCGCACAGCCCTCGGGTGATATGACCGAATAATACGAATACTGAAGCATTGCCAGGTGGTCTCCGACTCCTATTCCCAGTGCTCCGCCCGATCCGCCTTCGCCTATCACGATGCAGATAATCGGCACTTTCAGTCGGGACATTTCCATCAGGTTGACGGCAATGGCGTGTGCCTGGCCTCGCTCTTCGGCGCCGATGCCGGGATATGCGCCGGGGGTGTCAATCAGTGTGACAATTGGAAGGCCGTATTTTTCGGCGAACTTCATCTTACATGCGGCCTTGCGATAACCTTCGGGATTCGGGCAGCCGAAATTGCACGCGATTTTTTCCTTTGTGTTTTTTCCCTTGTTCTGCCCGATGATAAATACTTTCTCTCTGCCGACGTGTCCGAATCCTGTCACGATCGCCCGGTCGTCCCCGAAAGCCCTGTCGCCGTGCAGTTCCCGAAAATCCTTCACCATCAGGTTAAGGTAGTCGGGCAGAAGCGGCCTGGCCGGATGGCGCGAAACCTGTACGGTTTGCCATGCCTTGAGGTTCGAATAGATTCGCTTAAGTTCGTCGACCTGCTTGTGCTGGAGATTGCGCAGCTCGGCCGAATAATTAATGCCCTTGATGGAACTGAGCCTCCGCAACTCGCTCATCTGTCGGTCGAGCTCGGCGACCTTTTCCTCAAAATCCAGATAATCGGCATTGCTGTTTTTCTTGTTCTCTGCCATATTATCAATGTCACCTAATGCTTTGACCAAACCGTGCAGTCGGCATAAAGCCAAATGCTTACAAAAAAAACCTGCCCACAAATCGCGGGCTGGCATTATATTTTTCGACCATATCCTTTGATCATTTCTGTCAAAGTCCAAATAATAGCATTTTGATTGTGTAATTCAAAGAAAAAAATTGACATTATGGGCGCCTTGCTATAAATTTTGGGGGTATTTATTGAGAGGGTAAAATCCGTAAGGTCTTGATTATGAAGGATTTAAAGCGAACAACGGTAATAGGACTCGGGCTATTAGGGGGGTCTATAACATTATCGGTTTTACGGTCGTTCCCCGGGACAAAAGTGACCGGTTACACGCATCGTGCCTCGACTCGTAAAAAGGCCAGGCAACTGTTGCCGGGCACGGAGATCGTCGATGACATTGAGCAAAGCGTCGCCGACGCCGATCTTGTCATCCTGGCCACACCTATTCGAGCATTTGAAGAGACGATCAGGCAGATACGCTACGCTCTTCCGACAGGCTGCATTGTGACGGACGTGGGCTCTACAAAGCTCTGGCCTCACCGATGGGCTACGAGGCTGCTGCCCTGGAATGTTCCCTACGTTGGTTCTCACCCAATTGCCGGCTCTGAACAAAGAGGCGTCGAGTTTGCGAGGGATGATCTATTCGACGGGGCGATGTGCATCCTTACTAAAAACCGAAGCACTCATCTCAAGGCGGTGGAGACGTTGAGACAATTCTGGTTGCAACTGGGCTGCTTTGTGAAATTGATGACCCCAAGCAAGCACGACATTACCTTTGCAAACATAAGTCACCTGCCGCACGTAGTGGCATCGGCCCTTATAAATGCCAACGACAGCGAGACGCTGAAGTTCGCAGGCAAAGGTTTTATAGATACTTCCCGGATAGCGTCGGGCCCGGCCAACATCTGGGCCGACATTCTTCTTACGAATTCGAAGAACACCGCCAAGGGCATTGACAAGATCATAGCGGAACTGCTAAAAATCAAGAAGGCAGTCGTAACGGGAAATGAAAAACAAACCGAAAAACTACTCGAAATGGCAAGGGCCAGGCGGGCGGAACTGATCAAATACAAAATCAAGGAGAAGGAACTGAGATCGTGAGACAATGGCGTTTTGAGATATTCAACCGCGCAGGCTGTGCCGATGTGCACGGCGGCAGTGTGTTGGAAGATATTAAGGAACTGGGCATTGATTTGGTCGAGGCTGTTCAATCGGCCAGGGTTTTTCTGATCGAGGCCGACTTTGATCAGGCTTTTGCAAAGCGCCTGGCGGACGAGCTACTGACAGATCCTGTTACCGAAGAGTGCTATATAGGCAGAAGCGGGGCGCCACCGGGCCTGGCAAAGGCAACGCTGGTCGAGGTGCACTTGAAAAGCGGCGTTACCGATCCTGTAGCCGAATCGGTTACCGCCGCAATCGCCGACATGTCCATGATGGTCGAGAATGTGCGTACGGCGAGAAAATACATTCTTTTAGGCGAGCTGACCCGGAACCACGTTGATATTATCGCCAGGAAGATTCTGGCAAACGACTGCATTGAAGATGTAATTATCGGCAGCGAGGCTGAGCCGCCGAGTCCGCACCTCAAACCATACGAATTGCAGATTGTGGAATGGCCGGTACGGGACCTCGACGACCAGGGCCTGATGGCACTTAGCAAGGACAAGGACCTGTTTCTCAGCCTGGTGGAGATGCAGACGATCCGGGAATATTATCAGCAGCTTGGCACAGAGCCGACCGACGTCGAACTGGAGACGCTCGCACAGACCTGGAGCGAGCACTGTGTCCATAAAACGCTTAAGAGCTCGGTGGAAATGTCAATCGACGGCGAGACGCTACATTTTGACAACCTGCTGAAGGAGACCGTTTTCAGGGCCACGCAGGAACTGGACAAAGAATGGTGTATTTCCGTTTTTGCGGATAATGCCGGTGTGATTGAATTCGATGAGGAGACGGCGATCTGCTTTAAGGTGGAGACGCATAATCATCCGTCGGCTCTCGATCCTTACGGCGGTGCGGCGACGGGCATCGGGGGGGTGATACGTGATCCGATGGGGACAGGGCTTGGGGCAAAACCGATTGCAAACACGGATATTTTCTGCTTCGGCGAGCCCGACAAGAGGCTCGAAGATATTCCCAAAGGGGTCCTGCATCCGAGAAGGATTATGAAAGGCGTGGTGGCGGGCGTTCGAGACTACGGCAACAGGATGGGAATACCGACGGTCAACGGGGCGATTTACTTCGACGACAGATACATGGCCAATCCATTGGTTTTCTGTGGCAATATCGGTCTGATGGACAAAAACAAGTGCTTCAAGAATCCCCAGAGCGGCAATGTCATTGTCGTTGTGGGCGGGCGAACGGGCAGGGACGGGATCCACGGTGCAACGTTTTCGAGCGGCCAGATGACACATGAGCACGAAACGATTTTCTCCCATGCCGTGCAAATCGGAGACCCCATAACGGAAAAGAAGATGCTCGACGTGTTGTTGCAGGCCAACGATGCCGGTCTTTACGAGGCGATTACCGATTGCGGCGCGGGCGGACTGAGCAGCGCGGTAGGGGAAATGGGCGAGAAACTCGGCGCGGAAGTGAATCTTGAGAAGGTGCCCCTCAAGTACGCCGGTCTTAACTACACTGAAATCTGGATCAGCGAAGCACAGGAAAGAATGGTCATCGCCGTCAAACCCGAAAACCTGGATGCAATAATGAAGATCTTCGCCGACGAAAATGTCGAGGCGACGGTGATAGGCACCTTCACCGGTGACAGGAAACTTGTGCTTCGATATGACGGCAGGCAGGTCGGTGAGCTTGACATGGAATTTCTGCACGAAGGCGTGCCAAAATACTCGCGCCGGGCAGTTTGGAAGAATCCGGAGTTGACCGAACCGCTGATATCGGTGAAAGACAATTACAATGAGGACCTGCTCAAGATCCTGTCATCGTACAACGTCGCGAGCAAGGAATGGGTAATCCGGCAGTATGATCACGAAGTCCAGGGAGGCTCGGTCGTAAAGCCGCTGACGGGCGTGGAAAATGACGGGCCGAGCGATGCGGCGGTAATTAAGCCGAGGTTCGATTCCGACAAGGGCCTGGCCATTGCGTGCGGTATGAATCCACTTTACGGCGATATCGATCCGTACCGGATGGCGCTGGCGGGAATTGATGAGGCAATCAGGAACCTGGTGTGTGTCGGGGGCAGGGCCGACCGCGTCGCGCTGCTGGACAACTTCTGCTGGGGCGACTGCACAAAGGCGGAAACATTAGGCGCGCTTGTGCGGGCGGCCCAGGGATGTTATGACGGCGCAATCGCCTTCGGCGCACCGTTTGTCTCGGGCAAGGATTCGCTCAATAATGAGTTCGCCTGTGATGACGGAACGCAGATCGCGATTCCGTCGACATTGCTGATAAGCGCGATATCTATAGTCGATGATGTCGGCAAGTGCGTAACGATGGATGCGAAAAGGCCGGCCAATCTGCTCTTTATAGTGGGCGAGACGAAAAACGAGTTAGGCGGTTCGCACTACTATAAGATTCACGGTGGGGTTGGAGCCGGTGTTCCCGGGCTTGATCTGGAAACCGCTCCGAGAATTGCCGCGAAGATTTCCGCTGCGATCGCGCAGGAGCTTGTTGTCAGTTGTCACGACTGCTCCGAAGGGGGCCTGGCCGTTGCGCTTGCTGAGATGGCCTTTGCCGGGGGGCTTGGGATCGAAGCTGATCTGAGGGGGCTGCCGAAGAACGACGACTGCTCTCGAACGGACGCCCAGTTGTTCAGTGAATCCAATTCTCGTTACATCGTCGAAGTTGAGCCGGAAAATTACGACGCCTTTGCAAAGCTGATGCTCAACCTGCCGTTCGGGCAAATCGGCAAAGTCACGGAGGAAAAATCGCTTGTCATAAAGGCACAGGACGGCAAGGGCGTCATCGATGCGGACCTGGATTCTCTGAAGAAAGCGTGGCAAAAGCCTTTCGACTGGTAAATGCATAAGAAGGAATCGTCAATGGGACAGGTAAAAGCGATAGTCTTTCGGGCGGCGGGGATTAACTGCGACATGGAAACCGAATATGCCCTCGAGCTGGCCGGTGCACAGGCCGAGCGAATCCACATAAACAGGGTGATCGAGGATACGAGTTTGCTCGAGCAGTTCCAGATAATCGTTTTTCCGGGGGGCTTTAGCTACGGTGACGACGTGACGGCGGGCAAGATCCTCAGCAATCAGGTCATCCATTATCTTTCCGACGCGATGCGAAGGTTTGTTGATGAAGGCAAATTAGTTCTGGGAATCTGCAACGGCTTTCAGGTGCTCGTGAAGACTGGCCTGCTGCCCGGCTTTGACGGCATCGGCGGTCAAACAGATGTCACCATAACGTATAATGACAGCGGCAAATTCGAGGACAGGTGGGTGTACCTCGCCCCGCAAACTCGAAACTGCGTTTTCATCCAGCCGGACAGGCATATATATCTGCCCGTCGCACACGGCGAAGGCAAGGTGGTGACGAAAGACCAGGCCGTCCTGGAGAGATTAAAGTCCGGCGGACACATAGCATTCAAATACGTGGACAAAGACGGCATCGAGGGGGGCTACCCTGTTAATCCAAATAACTCGGTGGCGTCCATTGCCGGCCTGACCGACAGTACCGGCCGGGTGCTCGGGCTTATGCCTCATCCGGAGAGGTTCGTCAGGCCCACCCAGCACCCACACTGGTCTCGCCTTAAGAGCCAATCCACAGCCATCGACAGCGACGGAACGACAATCTTCAATAATGCAGTGGAATTCGTGAAAAACAACCTCTGATATCAACAGTAACTACCATTCGTATGCTATCGGCGGCGGAGGCGATTGTTTTGCGACGTATCATCTGGTCTCAAGCAGGAAGAGAAATCACGGCTATGGCAATGCTGTCTTCGTGGACGGGCATGTCGAGCGGGTCTGTTCCTGGAACCCGCCGGACAATGTCTTGACATTGCTCTGGCCAAACAGAAGAAGGTAATGTATCGGGATAGGTGAGCTGGTATAAATGGGAACTATCGGATTAAGTGAGGATTTTCTATGAAGCAGTTGAATAGCCTGGTGATCGTTGTTTCTGCCGGTATGATTTTGACTTTGACAAACTTTGCCGGTGCTGATGTTGGTAATGGGCCTTTGCCCGTTAAAAGGGAATATGTTAATAGTGTCGGGATCAAACTTTTGCCGATAGAGCCCGGCTCGTTCATGATGGGTAATGATAAGGAATTGCCCGGGCATCTTGGGGCTCCTAACGTTGATCTGAGATTTGGCGACTATGATGAGACCCCTGTCCACAAGGTGACTATTACCAAGGCGTTTCATATCAGCGAGACTGAAGTGACTATCGAGCAGTACAGAAAGTTCAAGTCGGATTATCCCGGTTTCAGCGACAAACTTGATAACGACCCTTATGTTAGCGGTGTAAGCTGGTATGACACAGTGCGTTTTTGCCGGTGGCTCAGTAAGAAAGAGGGATTGTCTTATCGCCTGCCTACCGAGGCGGAGTGGGAATATGTCTGCAGGGCGGGAAATGAGGGTCCTTTTTCGTCGGGTCAGAATCTGCCTGAGAAGGGGACAGCCAACGCCTGGGGAGTTCGTAATATGCACAGTTGGCCGGTGGAGTGGTGCTATGACTGGCACGGTCTGTATCCCGACAAAGACAGAATTGACCCGGTCGGACCGGACAGCGGTTTGACAAAAGTTGTACGAGGAGGCGGCCCCGACTATCCCGAGTCGCCAAGGCACACGGTATCAGGGCAGATGCCTTTTTATCTTCGCAGTGCAAACAGAGCGTCTATTGCTCCTGCTTTTTCGCCGCCGCCGCGAGAGTATCAACTCAAGCAGGCCGCCGCGGCGGATCCTTCGTTGGGCGAAGGTGAAGTTTATAAAAGACGCTCGATGGGTAAGTGGAAGGTGGCCGGTTGGCATAACATAGGCTTCAGAGTTGTTCTTGGAGCGATGCCCGAAACGAAACCTTACAGGGCCAGGAAGCCTTTCTTTCATGAGTGTGTCAAGCAGAAGGCTGTTGGCATTAAGAACGGCCCTGATATGGGTAAGCCTTATTACCGAAGCAGGCGCATCTTGCCGGAACTTCCGGCAAAGCAGATGATCGATGTTGGTTGGAAGATAGGCCTGGAACCGGGCACCGGGACCAATCATCACACCGGTGCGCTGCTTGCGCTGGATAACGGTGACCTGCTGGCGTGTTATTATAACGGTTTTGTGGAAAGTCACCCGGATCTGTCTATTTGCGTGATACGTCTGCGGGCCGGATCCCGGCAATGGGACAGGGTCTCGGTTTGGCCCGATTTTCTTGATAGTAATGACGCCAGCCCGTTTATTTTCAATGATGATGGTGTAATCCGGCTCGGTTGGGGTTCACCGCAGTTGGGAGGCGGCTATCCTTTCCACTGGACAATTTCAAAGGATAACGGGCAAAGCTGGGCGGAAATTAAGTTCCCCGTATTTGACGGTCATCCGGGCGGTTATCGCAGGAAGCAGCCTATCAATGCTTCGTTCAGGGGACCGGACGGCGTGCTCTATATTGCGTATGACGGCAGGCGGGGCAGTAGCGGACTTTGGGCGACGGCCAACAACGCCACGACGTGGTATGCACCCCGAGGCAGGATACTCGGTTTGCACGCAACGTTTGTCCTGCTGGACGATAACACTATTTTGAGCTACGGGACAAGAAACCGTGTCATTGACGGATTTTGCCCAAAGAACGTCTCACGGGATTTCGGCAAGACCTGGCAGGTGAGCCGTTCACCGATGCCCGGCCAGGGCGGCGGACGCAATCCCGTTATGCTGAAACTTCAAAGCGGCAGATTGCTCTATATCAGTAATATCACAGAGGCTAAGGATCCTGCTTTGACAGGTTTTACCGGGCGGGGCGCATACGCTTGTCTTAGTGAAGATACCGGCGAATCATGGAAAATCAGAAGGCTCCTCGGCGGTCAAACAAAAGGCGAGGACGGCAAATCGGTGAAGTTCACCACTGTCGGCTATGTCGGCGTGTCCCAGACTGCCAACGGCGTGATTCATTTTGTCACTTCCAGGAATCAGCCGGATTTGCATGTGGAGCTTAACGAGGCTTGGATACTTGCTGATGACGGCGATGCGCAAAAGGCCGCGGAAACCGATTATACCCGGGTTGCAGAAGGAACTGCCAGGCAGTACAAGGAGTTTTATCCTGATGGCAAGCTTAAAGCCAAATGGAACGGCGGTGTGAACTCCCAGGGATTATATCTGCTGCATGGTGAGCAGAGTTTCTATTATCCGGATGGTCGATTGCAGTGGGAAGTGACCTTTGAGAACGGCCTCAAGGTCGGCCGCGAGTCGTACTATCGTCACGATGGGACCATAGAATGGCAGTGGCGGCACAATGACCAAGGCAGCAGTGAGTTGACTGTGTTTGATGATAGCGGCAAGAAGAAGGCTGTTTCGCAGTGGAAGGACAAGAAGCTGCTGAATTATCAAATCTTTTGACACTATACATGCCAAAGAGCAGTCAGGACAATGGGGCCCTCAGGGCCTGACGGCGTAACCATTGGTATATTGTGGGGCAATGCACAGAGGATTATTGAAAGGACTGAGAAATGCCGAGAATCAAACGCCAAGCCAGAACCCGGGTTGTTGTGACTTGCTTATTCATTGGACTTGCGAGCAATTCATTAGTGTCGGCGGCAGAGGCTTCCTACTATGTCAGTAAAACTACGTGGCAGGAGAGTCTGTATGCTTCGCTGGAGGTTTTCGAGCGGGCGGAGGCAGCGTATATTGCAAAGCGCGCGGAGCGGCTGGATAAGCTTGGGGTCAAGCTGGGCCCCTGGTATTCGGCAGGGCCTTTTTTCACGAAGAGTGAAAACCCCTTTGATGTTGTCTTTGGTCCCGAGGCCGATACCGACCTCAAGAAGACCTACGGCGAGCCGCGGCTTCGCTGGGTTGAAAGGCCGCAATGGAAAGACGGCAGGGTCCATGATCTGCCGGGTGCCGATTCGTTGGTGGCCAACTACCTATTGAGGACCATCACACTACCGCACGATGCGAAGCTGCCGGTGTATCTGGGCAGCAACGACGGCTTGGCGGTATGGTTCAATGATGAAAAGGTGCTGGCCCGGAATGTGGGACGAAGGGCGGCACCGGATCAGGACGTACTGGAACTGAACTTCAAAAAGGGAACGAATAAGCTTGTGCTAAAAGTCAACAACAGGGCAAGCGCACACGGATTCTATTTCTCGATGAGTCCGGCCGGCCCAGCAAGGGGAAAGACCCTGGCGCAACTCTGGGAACTTTTGCAGCCGGACTTTAAAGATCCGACCAGCCGGCAGCAGATGCAGTGGGAACGTGAGGATAAAATCTGGGACAATGATTCCGAACCGGTTACGCTGCGGGGCCTTGCCGCCGCATATACCGGTGCATGCAAGGTGCGTTCGCTGGCATTGAAGAGTCGCAAAATCGCCGGTAAGGTCGGTACCCAGGAGCAACTGCAGAAGGTCCGCGAGGTCTACTACCTCAGCAGAAGATATGACAAACTGATCGCGCGTGCCGATCGACCTATGACCCGTGTCGATGCTCAACGT
>SDBT01016151.1_pt1 | contig 11835 bp, 11 predicted proteins | sample 2277101 | NCBI WGS metagenome assembly SDBT01 (sample SAMN10404973, study PRJNA504765) | marine sediment metagenome | isolation source: marine sediment core GS10_PC15, 103 cmbsf | place: Arctic Ocean: Southern Knipovich Ridge | collected 2010
GTAGAATGATTCAGACCGATGCAGCAATTAATCAGGGGAACAGTGGTGGTCCTTTGGTAAATATTTATGGTGAAGTGATCGGAATTAACACTTTTATATTTTCAGAATCTGGTGGAAGTATTGGAATCGGTTTTTCTATTCCCATAAACAGAGTTAAGAAAAGTGCAGAAGAATTGATAAAATATGGTAAAATCAGGAAAATCTGGCTGGATTTTGAAGTTCAGGAACTCAATCCAATGTTGGTTTCGTATCTGAACCTGAAAGATCAAGATGGAATCCTGGTTACAAAGGTTGATGCAAAAAGTCCGGTGGGTAAAGCCGGTTTGAAAAAAGGAGATATCATCAAAAAAATAAACAACAATATCATTACAAACTTTGAGGATGCTCAATTAGCAGTGAGTGATATTGGCGTTGGAGAAAAAATAAAATTTCATATATTGCGGGATAATAAAGAGCGTATTATTGAAGTTGATGCAGTAGAACATAAATGATTTGGGGATTGAATCGGTTGAACTAGTTGAATTGGTTGAATCGGGAAAAACCTTGCGAATGGTTTCTCACAGAGAGATTCTTCCACATTAACCTTCGCAATGGTTGGAGATATAATTTAGTGATTTGGAGATTTGACTTTCCGAAGCTTCTCGCAAAGGAATACATACTTTTAAGATTCGGAAAGTTTTTAGCTCATTCGTAACCTTCCGAATCTTAGATATGAGAAAGATTGGAAGAAAGCTTCAGAAGGTCAAAAAATAGACAGGAGATTTAGATGAAAAAGTTTATTATTATAGTGGTAGTTATCGTGGTAATCGTAGCAGTTATATTTGTTGTTGGTTCAAAGAAAGGAAGATCCGGGAAAAAATCTAAAGAAGAAGTTAAATCGTATGTTGTTAAACAAGGTGAAATCACGATAAAACTGGAAGAAACAGGTGAAATCCAACCGATTAAAGAAATTGAAATCAAGTCTAAAATAAGTGGTAATATCACCAAGTTTTTCGTGGAAGAAGGAGATTTTGTTCAGATGGGTGATGTTATTGCAGAGATCGAGCCGGATTATAATCAAGCTCAGGAAATCTCCAGAGTGAATAGCAATCTTAAACTTGCAGAAATCAGGCTGAATAATGCTATAAAAGATCTTGAGGATAAAACAACACTTTTCCATGAAAATTATATTTCTCAGAATGAACTGCGAAAATATGAAGATGATTTGGAAGAGGCTCAAATTACTTATGATGCAGCTTTGCAGCAATATGAATTAATAAAGGAAATAGAAACAGAAGAAAACGTTTCGAAAATAATCTCAACCGCTTACGGCACAATTATCCAAAAAATGGTGGAAGAAGGTGAAATGGTTGTTTCCAGCACAGGTTCATTTTCTGCCGGAACTGTTATTATAAAATTGGCTGACCTGGAGCGAATGGTTGTAAAATCTCGCATTAATGAGGTGGATATTTCAAAAATTAGCAAAAATCAGAAAGTCGAAATCAAGGTAGATGCGTATCCGTATGATAAATATTTTGGAAAGATAACTAAAATCGCAACCATGGCAGTTACATATAATAATGTGAAGGTTTTTCCTGTTGAAATCGAAATTGAAGACGTGGATGAAAAACTTAAACCCGGAATGACTGCCAATATCACGATTATCGGCAAAACAAAAAAGGATATCCTGGTAATTCCCATCAGAACTATTTTCAGTGATGAAGAAGGTCAGGATATTGTTTATAAAGTTGTGAATGATTCGATTGCTGAGAATGTTTTAATTAAAACCGGAATAAATAATTTCCAGCAGGTTGAGATAATTGAAGGACTTGCTGAAGGTGATAGCATTTCTTTTTCCGAACCTAAAAAAGAAGAAGATGATAAAATTAAGTTCAGGATGGATTAATACTTGGGATTATAATTTCTTCACTCATTCATAAACTCCTATATAAACAGTGAGAACTTGAATGAAATATGTAATATAATTGAAGAGACGATTGGGTTGATGAGGAAGTGGATTTTAAATAAATAGAAATACAAAAAAATTGACTAAAAAAACTTTCTAACAAGTTTGGCATTTGTTATATGAGGAATAAGTGAATCATTTAAAATCAAAAGCTGATGATAATTATGAAATTGCTAAAATTTCTGAACAAAGTAAATGTTTTGATGTGGCGGTAAGTAGATATTATTATTATCTTTATCAGAATATTATCTTGTATAATAAAATTAATGATGTAGAAATTCAGGAAGCTCCTATTAGTTTACATGAAAGAAATGGTTTACACGAAAGAACGTTAAATGGTTTTTTAGATTATATCATACAGAATATTAAAATGGATTTTGAACATTTTCAGATTTTGGGTAAACTTTTAAAATTGAGGTTGCGTAGAAATAAATCTGATTATTCTAATGAATTTAGAATAATTAAAAAATCTGATTTCAATCGTATTTTTAAAAGGCATTTTACAGAAGTTGAAGATACTTTAAAGATAATTAAAATAATTTGAGGTGGAAATGAAAAATTGTGAAATAAAAAATAATATCAAAGAATTTATTAAAATTATAGAAGAAAAATATGATAATATTTTTATCAGTTATGAATATGTTTCCGATATTGAAGGTTATGAAATTTGGCATAATCGTGAAGACCTTGAATTTGAAGATATAGAATTTAAAAGGTTTACAGGTAAATTACTATATGATATGTTCCTTTCAAAAGGATTTTACAATTTGTATATAAGTTATGATTATGAAAAATCTATGAATCTACTTTCAATGAATTCAATTACATCATTTGAACCTGGACCAATAATTCAAGATTATAGAATTTGGGATAATAGGTATGATAAAATAGTTTTTAATCAAGATTCCAAGAATACAGAAAATTGGCTTGAGACTTCAAATAATACTACCTATTCATGTGAAAATTTACCATTACACTGCAAGAATATCTCAGAAACCAATAAGATAGTAGTAAATAAAATAAACTTGGAAAAGTTTGATGAAAATTTAAAAACTAAAAATAAAAATTATGAATTGGCGGCATAATGGATAAAGAAAAGCAACCCGGAATTAGTTTTGATTCCATCATATTAGCGAAGGAAAAATTTTGGAGAAATCCATCCTTACCAAAAGAATTAAACATTAATATCGATTTTAATGTTAAAAGGTCAACAGAAAATGAAAAAGGTATTATAGAGCTTGATACTTTATTATCACTTCAAGATTCAGAAAAAGTAGAGCATGTTAAATTGGAATTAAAATATATAGGTCTGTTTTCAATTATTGAATCTGAGAAAAACATGGAACTAGAACATTTTCTTGAACACAATGCTCCTGCTTTTTTGGTACCATATATAAGAGAACAGATAAGTTCGATCACATCTAAGGCAGGAATACTTCCAGTAATTCTTCCTCCACTAAATATCTTAGCAATAATTCAGGATAAAGAAAAAAAATAATCTCATCTTTGTTTATCCAATTTCAATAATATTTTCAAGCATACATAGTATAAACCAACACCGAAATATTTATCTATCAATATGAAAAAGGAGTTGTTAAATGCACTACAATAAATTAACATAAAAAATCATAAATGAATTGATCGATATTCTCGGGAAGAACAACCTCATAATGGATAAAGAAGAGATGGAAGATTACATTTGCGATGAGATGAGCATTCCGCAGAAATTCTATCCGGAAGTTATCGTAAAACCAATAAGCGCTTTGGAAATTTCAGAAGTTTTAAAATTAGCAAATATAAATAATATTCCAGTAACACCCAGAGGAAGTGGAACCGGTTTGAGTGGAGGAGCAGTAGCAATCTTTGGAGGGATTCTACTTTCTCTGGAGAGAATGAATCAGATAAACGAAATAGATCAAGATAATTTTGTGGCAGTGGTAGAACCTGGTGTAAGATTAGCTGAACTTTTTAAAGCTGTTGCAGATAAAGGATTGTATTATCCTCTTTATCCGGGAGAAGAAAGTGCAAGTATCGGAGGAAATATTGCCACAAATGCTGGAGGGATGAGAGCTGTAAAATATGGAGTAACAAGAAATTTTGTGCTTGGTTTGGAAGCAGTTCTGCCAACTGGAGAAATCCTGGAAACCGGTGGAAAATATGTGAAATGTACTACCGGTTATAACCTGACTCAGCTTCTTATCGGTTCGGAAGGAACTCTTGCTGTAGTTACTAAAATCATTTTGAAACTGCACACTGCTTCCAAGACAAACGGATTACTTCTGGTTCCTTTCCAAAGTCTTGAAGATGCAATAAAAACAGTTCCGAAGATTTTGAAAAATAACATCATCCCTGTTGGAATTGAATTTATGGAAAGAGAAGCAATTCAGATCAGCCAGCAATTTGCCGGTAAAAAGCTTCCTTTGAAAGATGGCGAAGCATTTCTTCTGATCATTATTGAAGGAGATTCCACAGAAGAAGTTTTTGATATTTGTGATAATATCGGTGAAATCTGTTTGGAAAATAATGCGATCGATGTGCTTATCCCTCTTACGGAAAAGGAAAAAAGGGATATTCTGGAAGTAAGAGAAAAGCATTATTATGCAATTAGAGATAATGGTCCGGTAGATTTAGCGGATGTTGTTGTTCCACGCAGCAGGATTTCAGAATTTATGCTACAAGTGAAGAAAATTTCCCAAAAGTATAATATTAAAATTTTGGGTTTTGGTCATGCTGGCGATGGAAATGTACACCTGAGTTTACATGGAGATGTTTCAAAGTTCCCAGAAGTTTTTGAAGATATTTATAATGCAGGAAAATCGTTGGAAGGAATGATATCCGGTGAACATGGAATTGGATTTGTGAAGAAAGATTATTTTCAAATGACCATGAACCAGGATCAAATCCAAATAATGAAAAGAATTAAAAAGGCATTTGATCCGAATAATATTCTTAATCCGGGAAAGATTTTTTAGCAATTGTTCCGCTCGTTCCTAAACTCCTGTTTGGGAATGTGGTGATGCGTGATTGACAACACAACAAACATTACTGTCATCCTCAAAAACTACTGTCATTCCCGTCCCGTTAATTCGGGAGGAATCTATGATGGTGCGTAATTGTTTGTAGATTATTTGCCACGAAACGGAGTTTCGTTACAAGCGGAATATTATGTTCTTCGCGAAGATTCGTGTGATTCGTGGATGAATAATGCTTTTGCTACGAAACTGAGTTTCGTTACAAGCGGAATATTTTTTCTTCGTGAAGATTCGTGGATGAATAATGCTTTTGCTACGAAACGGAGTTTCGTTACAAGCGGAATATTTTCTTAGTGTTCCTTCGTGCTCTTTGTGGCTAATTTTTCCACTTGACAAAGAAATAACCATCTTAAAAAAAATGTTCCAGAAATTAATCAAAATAAGGAGAATTTAAATGATTCAACTTAAGAATCTTGTAAAAGATTACGGGACCCTGCGAGCTGTTGATCATATTGATTTTGAAATCAATGAAGGTGAGATCTTAGGTTTTCTGGGACCAAATGGTGCTGGAAAAACTACCACTCTAAAAGTGATAACCTGTTTTTTAAGTCCTACTGAAGGTAACATCTTTGTGGAAGATAAGAATGTTCTGGAAGACTCTATTGAGATCAGAAAGATCATTGGGTATCTACCTGAGAATAATCCGCTTTATTCTGAGATGACAGTTTTCGATTATCTGAAGTTCATTGCAGAAATCAGACAAATTACAAATTTCAAATCCAGGTTGAGAGAAGTAATTGAAAAATGCGGCTTGCATGGAGTTATCGAGAAACCGATAAATACTCTTTCCAAAGGTTATAAACAACGTGTTGGTATAGCTCAGGCAATTATTCACGATCCCAAAATTCTGATTCTCGATGAACCTACTTCCGGACTCGACCCAAACCAGATTGCTGAAATCCGCGTACTTATCAAAGAACTTGGTAAAGAAAAAACTCTCATTATTTCCACTCATATTTTGCAGGAAGTTCAAGCAGTTTGTGACAGGATTGTTATTATTCATAAAGGAAAAATTGTTGCTGATGGCTCAACGGAAGAACTGAAATCCAATTTCCAGAATAAGACGAAATTGGTGTTGGAACTGATTGCAAGCGAAGATGAAATTCATTCGCTTAAAGAAAACATTGAAGATATCAGCTTACTTTCCATCACTCCCAAAGAAGATAAAATACAACAAGTTGCAATCGAGTATGATTCTGAAAAAGATAAACGAATTGAAATTTATAATTTTATCAAATCAAAAGATTGGGTTTTATTGGAAATGCATCGTGAACACATCAGTCTGGAAGCTGTTTTCCGCAATCTTACCATCGAAGAAGGAGAAGAAAAATGAGTTATATCGTAATCTTAACCAAAAAAGAAATTAAAGGATATTTTAATTCACTTTCCGCTTACATCATTTTAGTTGTGTTTTTGCTGATTTCCGGCTGGTTTTTTGCCAGTCCTCTATTTTTGAATAATCAAGCTGATTTACGTTCTCTTTTTGGAATAATTCCAATTGTCTTTTTATTTTTTGTTCCAGCAATTACAATGGGATTAATTGCCAGAGAGAAAAGTTCTGGAACAATCGAACTTTTAACCACTTTTCCCATCAAAGATTCCGAGATTGTCATGGGCAAATTCTGGTCTTCTCTGGGATTGATAGTTGTAGGATTGCTCTTCACATTAGTTCATCTTATCACAATTGTGCTTCTTGGTAAGAACATAGATTATGGTGCGATCTTCTGTGGATATTTGGGCTTAATTCTATTGGGAGCAGTTTACAGTGCAATTGGAATTTTTTCTTCCAGTCTTACGAATAATCAAATTGTTGCTTTCATTATCAGCTTCTTCATAGTTTTCGTTCTTTTTATTCTGCAGTATTCTCTGTTCTTTTTGCCCAGCTATATTGTTGGTTTTTTCCAATATCTCAGTATTGGATACCATTTTTCCAATATTTCACGTGGTGTAATCGATACGAGAAACCTGGTTTATTTTATCAGTCTGATTGTTCTTTTTCTAAGGTTTTCGGTTATTGCCTTAGAATCCCGGAAATGGAAATAGGAGGTAGAGATGAGAAAGACAAATTGGCTGAACCTGATAATATTTATTGCGATAATTGTATTCCTGAATTTAGTATCTATTACAATTTTTACAAGGATGGATCTCTCCAAAGGAAAGATATATTCTCTATCAAAATCCAGTAAAGAAGCAGTTAGAAACCTGGAAGACAGACTTGTAGTTAAAGCATATTTTTCCAAGAATTTACCTGGAGAATTTGCAGATGCTCGCCGTTTTGCTAATGATTTACTCTCAGAATATCAGGCATATTCCAGAGGGAAACTTCGTTTTGAATTCATCAATCCAAGTGATGAAAACCGCTTGAAAGAAGAGGCAAGGAAAAATCAGATTTCTCCGGTTTCCATGCGAGTGATAGAAGATGATAAACTTGAAATTCGTGAAGTTTATATGGGATTAGCTTTTTTGTATCAGGATAAAACCGAAGCAATTCCACTCATTCAAAATACCCGTGGTTTAGAATATGATATCACCAGCACAATTAAAAAAGTAACAGCAATCGGTTTGAAAAAGCTGGCTTTCTTTGAACTCGATGCTCAACCTGAAATCCCGCAAATGCAGGGAATGCAACCTCCCAGCGAGTTCTCAACTGTCCGGCAGTTTATTTCCGATAATTATGAACTGATCAAAACCGATCTTACTTCTGAGATTGAAGCCTTGGTTTCTGTTCTTGTTTTCACCGGAATTCAGGATTCCCTTTCTGAAGAACAACTTTATAATCTAGACCAGTATTTAATGACAGGTGGGAACATTATCTTTTTCCAGGATAGAATTAATGCGAATCTTCAGGTTCAACAGGCAGAACCAATTGCATCAAATTTATTTAATCTATTGCGAAGCTGGGGAATTCAAATCAAGGATAATCTGGTTATGGATGCTCATTGCGGACAGGTTCAAGTGCAAAGACAGCAGGGAATTTTCCGTTTTGCTACTCCTGTTAATTACCCGTTTTTTCCGATAATCAATAATGTGAATAAAGAAAACCTGATGGTGAAAAACCTGGATCAAATGCAGCTTATTTTTGCTTCTGAAATCGATACGACCAGGATAAAAGAAGGTCAGCATTTTGAGCCTTTATTATTCACATCCAAAAATTCCGGACAGGTAAGAGCTCCACATCTTGATATTCAAGTATCAAGTTATATGAACAGAAATATAGCTCCAATGTTAACTGAATCTCCAAAAGTTGTTGCCGGTATTTTTTCCGGAGTTTTTAAAAGCTTTTTTGAAGATAATTATAATTTTCCGGATGCGATAAAAGAAACATCCGCTGCAAAAGTTCTATTCATAACAGATTCGGATTTCATCAAAGATTCTGGCGGTGCAGGTTTGAAAGGGAATCTCGATTTTGTGATGAACGCTGTTGATTATATGGCTTCGGAAAGCACTTTGATTGAGATCCGATCGCGCGAAACAGAATTTAAACCTCTCAAAGAATTAAGCATTAGCACCAGAAAAATCGTAAAATGGTTGAACATTCTATTCCCATCGATCCTGTTAATTATTTTTGGTGTATTTCATTATCGAAAAGAAATCAATCGCAGAAAAATTTTAGGAGAACTCTATGAATAAAAAAAATCTGATTCCAATCGTTGTCTTAGCTTTATTGATTATTATTTTTGTAATCACCAAATTGAATGATAAAACCGAGAGAAGAATTAATTTCTTCAGATTTGATTCAATCCAGGTTTATGCGATTGAAATCACCTCATCTGAAGATACATTGAAACTGGCGAAAATCGATAATAATTGGATGATCGAATATCCGGTAAATTATCCTCCTGTAAAACTAAAAATTGATGATATTTTTAAGAAAGTATTACAAGTGGAAACTTCATCCATCCCCATTACCGAATCTTCGTTCGAAAAATTCAATGTAACAGATAGCTTGGGAACATTATTGGTTTTTTACGGAAAAAACGATAAAGTTCTGGAAGAAGTTCTGATCGGGAAAAGTGAGAATTACAATTATTCTTATGCTCGCAGAAAAGATGATGCAAAAGTCTATCAGCTTTATACGAATATTTCTTATTCGATTGATCCTGTTGTTTCTTCCTGGCGTAAAAAAGAAATTATTGAAATTCCTGAACAAGATATTTCCAGGGTTTTTGTTTCGTATGATGGATACGATTATTCATTATCAGCAACAGATTCTTTGTGGATGTATCAAGATGATGAAACTGGGTTTTCCATAAAAGAAACAAATTCCAGTTTAAAGAGCATTATAAGTGCAATAAAGAAATTTACTGTAACAGATTTTATCGATAATAAGTTTGAAGATTATCAGCAGAAATTTGAGAATCCGGATGTTGAAGTCACGGTGGAATTATTTAATGATGAGCCTATCAATTTGAAATTTATCGAGCATGAAGAAAAGAAATTGGCTCTCCAGAAAAATGACGAAACTGAGTATTTATATATCATTTATGAAAGTTGGGTGAATCGATTTAAAAAATCTGAAGAGGATTTCTCCATATAATATTAGAAAATAAACTCTAAGGTTTAGGGGTTCAAGGGTTCAAAGGTTCAAGGGTTCAGAGGTTCAACTGATTATGAAGCTTTCGTCAGTTGCCGAACATGTCCGCTTCGTGTTCCTCTAAGATTGCTGTCATTCTCAATTTTACTTCAAACCTTCCGAATGGTCTCTTCCAATGGAATTCTTGCACTTGACCTTCTGAATGGTTGAACTGGTTGAATTGGTCGGATCAGGAAAACCTTCCGAATCCTCTTTCAATAGAAAAATTGAATGAAGGCTTCGGAATGTGATTTTGTCTTTCCGAAGCTTCTCCCAAAGGAAATCATTCAAATAAGATTCGTAAAGTTTCATCTAAAGGTTCAAGGGTTCAGGGTTCAAGGTTGGGATGATAAAAGTCTCTTTCAACTTTTCTCTAATTTGGTATTTGATATTTGGATTTTTACCTGCCCTGTTAAATAAATCGTAGATTTAATGCGAAGCATTATTTAACAGGGTGAATAATTTGTTATTTGACTCTTTCAGGGTTTAGAGGTTCAACTGATTACGAAGCTTTCGTCAGTTGCCGAACATGTCCGCTTCGTGATCCGCTAACACCGCTGTCATTCCCAACTTGCCTGCCCTGATGAGTATCGGGAATTGGGAATCTATAATGTTTGGAGTGTAAGGTGTTCTTCCAGCTTTCTTCTTGCTTAATGCTCACACGCTTGTTCGTTATTGCAGGTTATCAATCTTGTTCATTTTGATAGATTTTTCAAAAGGATTTTTTGTCACATAAGTTCCATCCGGCAATTCCCACACAATTTTCCCATTTTTAGAGTAGACATTTGGTAAACCATTTTCTCTATGGGACTTTTGAACTTTTTTTATCGCTCTTTGGAATATTCTCGTCATTTCTAAAAAACGATCATAATTTTTAGCTTTAAACATAAAAACCTCTTTTAAATAGTTTAAATTTTTCTTCATCAATTATCTTATAATTATTTTTAGAACCTAAAGCTGTTTGAATCACGTTGTCTTCTCCATTGTAAAACATTTGCCATTCGTCAGCTAAATCTTTATATATTTTCCAAAAGTTGTTTTTACTCCGAGAATATCTACGAATAATATCTTCGGTTGGAATATTATGCCCACCTTCTTCTACTCGAATTCGAACTCGATCAATTGCGATTTCAATATTATCAAGAAATATATATAACAAAATTATTCTATCACCATTACTTTTTAGTTTTTTTAATATTGTGATTAAGGATTTTCCTGAAAGAGTTGATTCGATTGCAAAATCTTTTTCAGCTATGATAAGTTTTTGTAAACGTTCGAAAAAAATTCTCCCCGCTCTGATTTTCCCGCCTTCTTTATCGTCAGGATTAAATTCTCTTTCAATTTCGTCGGCGTTAAGAAATGCAATATTGGGTATTTTTACAAATTCCTTTGCAAAAGTCGTTTTTCCTGAACCATTTGCACCTGCAATTATATAAACAGTTTTGCTTTTCACAAAATAATTTTCCTATATAAGACTTTTTTATTATTAATATTTCAATTTTATCTTCTGATTACAATAAATAATACTATCGATTATTGTCAATTTCTGTTAACTTTTTTTATTAATTTGATTTAATCTTAAGTGTTATCTAACGTAAATCATTCAAACAAGATTCGGAAAATGGGTTCAAAGGTTCAAGGGTTCAACTGATTACGAAGCTTTCGTCAGTTGCCGAACATGTCCGCTTCGTGATCCTTTATTTAAGTCTTTACATTCTCTATTATATTATTCCTGCTTTCTTGAAGGGATTTCATCTGTTCTTCGGTAAATTCAAATTGCTTCAGAGTTATTCATTTTCATTATTATTAATAGTCAATCTTCAATTATTTATTTCCTTCATCATTCTAAAATCATCATTCCTTGCCTGCCCCGCCTGCCCTGTGAAATTTCTTCCTATTTCTCTGGGGTGAAATCTTCTTTTTCTTTTATTACACTGGGTTCATTATTTTTATATTTGTAACCATTCGCACCTCTCTTTGAACTACACAGATTAATCTAAAATTTAAATTTTGTAAGAAAAACTAAAAAAATAAAAGTTTAATATCTTTAACCTTTTTTGGTTAGAGAAATTAAAGTTGTTTTCTGGGCTAATTTGATGAGACAGTTCATAGAGTTTTTGAAAAAAATTTGACATAAAAATCCCGATGATTTCTCTCGTCCTTGTTAAGAGAGACGACATGAGAAGAGAAAAAATATTTATTAAGAAAATTAAAATGAATTCACTTTTTTTAATCCTTATCTTTCAAGCTTTAATCTCCAATTCTAGATATGCAATCTATAATTT
>SDBT01016153.1_pt1 | contig 11834 bp, 13 predicted proteins | sample 2277101 | NCBI WGS metagenome assembly SDBT01 (sample SAMN10404973, study PRJNA504765) | marine sediment metagenome | isolation source: marine sediment core GS10_PC15, 103 cmbsf | place: Arctic Ocean: Southern Knipovich Ridge | collected 2010
AACGGCAAAAGTGGGTCAGATTAGCATAATGAGCCGTGTACGGATCCGTACGCACGGTTCTGTGGGCAGACGGGGGCGAATAGCCCCCTCTGACCCGATAAAAAATCGGCCCCGGGGATGACGTCCGCTGGGGGGATTTATCTCAAACTGATGATATATTGATAAGCGGTCACACCCTACTATAAATAATCATCCACAGCCTCATAAAAGGCTTCTTTAAGAGTTTGGACACTTGTACCCTCATAGGAAATTAGACCATTGATAAATTGAACCTTTCCAAAGAAAAGCTCATCCTTATCATCGTAGTGTACGGAACCGTAATATCCTTCATATTCCATGCAATCTTTCATAGCAAACCCTCCTTCTCTAACAATTCAAGCACCTGATTTATCTAATATTTCTTCAGTATTTTCATGGGATGTGGCTCATGAAGACTTAATATTGTAGGAGCAATTTAAAGTTATAGCCAGAACAATGGTATTCGCTTAAGGGTAGAATCATAATCGCCAACCAGGGAGAACATCCATCGAATTACCCAACAACGCCGTTGAGGGATTGTCCCCAATAATCTGCCCCGTTTACAAATGCGACAGCTCCCATATAAATGCTTTAAGCTAAGGTAGAGCGCAGCATCCAAGCTGCTTTTTCATGGGTAGCAATACGTTCTGAGGCAAGATCAACTGTGGCTTGGTCATGGGCCGATTCCGCAATCTCAACGAGTTCTCTGAGATCAATGGCTATTGTTTGATGATCGTTAACTAGCTCATGTAATAGACCACGCACAGAATTGCGATAATCTGCTTCTGAAATGCGTGACAGTTTACTGAAGTCAGCAAAATTAGCTGGCACAGGATAGCCTAAGGTGCGAATCCGCTCGGCCAAATCATCATTTGCAATCCCCAGCTCTTCATATTGCTCCTCAAATAGTTTATGCAGAGCATAAAAATGCGGACCCACAACATTCCAATGACAGCCCTGTGTTTTCAGGTACAGCGTATAGGTGTTAGCTAAAGCAACTGACAGTGCTTGCACAATATGTGAGATTGCTTCCTTGCGAATTCCCATATTTAATTGATCAATGCCTACAATACTATCAAAATTGTCATTTTGTGCCATGCGCACCTTCTCCTTTTTTATTCAGTTGAGTTATGTTACCAAAGAGATATTTAAGAAATGGTTACAAGGATAAAAACTTATGCGATGGTGCTTGATTGTTCTAGGGATTGTGGGATTATGCTATGTATCTCCTGTGGAGGCAGCTCCTCTAAAAGTGTTGGTGAGTATCCGACCTTTTCATTCTCTAGCGACAAATGTCATGCAGGGTGTGGGGCAACCAGAGCTTCTTATCCAAGGAATACAATCCCCGCATACCTTTCATCTTAAGCCCTCTGACGTCAAACGAATCCATAACGCCGATCTCGTGGTATGGGTGGGACCGCCGTTGGAATTTTTTCTGCCTCCCCTCGCCCACGCTATGAAAAAACAATTACAAATTATCGAAATACCAAATTTAATGTTACTTCCCCTAAACGATACTGCCCATCAACATGGGCATGGGCATGATCCTAAAGATTCTCACCACCAGGTTGATCCCCATATCTGGCTGAACCCAAAAAATGCCATCCTGTTTGTTGAAGCATTGAGCAAAACTTTAATAACCATGGACCCAGCCAATGCAGCCCTATATCAGCGCAACGCAACACGCCTCATTAAAGAGTTAACCGAGCTTGATCAGGAACTAGCGCCACTGCTTCACCCCATCCAGAAGCAAACTTTTCTGGTCTTTCACGATAGCCTGCAATATTTTGCAAACCATTTTGGTCTCACAGGATTAACCATGATGACCATCTCTCCTGAAACTCCAATGACTTATCAAGAAATTAAAAAAAGTGAGGAGACAATTCGTACCAAGCATGTAAAATGTATTTTCCATGAGCCACAATTCACAACAAAAATTGTTACTCAACTTGCCGAACGTACAGGTATAAAGGTTGATGTATTAGACCCGTTGGGTGATGATAAAATTCCAGATGAACAAAATTATTTCACGATGATGCGTACCCTGGCCGACACCCTTATAGATAACCTTGGCCAACGATTAGCCCCAGGAGTTAACCCATGACACAGATTAAAGTAGCTTTTCTTGCTGATCAGCATAAAGAGGCACAAAACGCACTCACAACCCTGCAGAAGCGTTATCCTTCTGTGCCTCCTGAGCAGTCTGATATTATTGTTGCCCTTGGCGGCGATGGATTCATGTTGCATACCCTACACACTTATATAGATCAACAAACTCCCGTGTTTGGAATGAATTTAGGCAGTGTTGGTTTTCTGATGAACGCTTACTCTATAGATAACTTAATCGAGCGGCTAGTAGAAGCAAATAAAGTTAGTCTGTACCCTCTGGAAATGATTGCAACCACCACTGCTGGGGAGCAGAAAAAAGCACAAGCGATTAATGAAGTATCGTTGCTGCGCAAAACCCACCAAGCTGCCAAGATACGCATCACCATCGATGGTATCGTCCGCATGCAAGAATTAATCTGTGATGGGGTTTTAGTAGCCACAGCAGCGGGTAGCACCGCCTATAACCTTTCAGCCCACGGACCGATTATTCCAATCCGCTCCAATCTATTAGTTCTCACTCCAATTAGTGCTTTTCGCCCCCGACGGTGGGCTGGCGCTTTGCTCCCTCACAAAGCTCATATTACCTTTGATGTTATCGAATCCGAAAAACGAAAAGTCATTGCGGTTGCTGATTTCACTGAAATTAGGGATGTGGTCCAAGTTAAGATTCGAGAGAATAGAAAGATTACCCTGACGCTTCTATTTGACAAGACTCACAATCTTGAAGAACGCATCATCAATGAGCAATTTTTGAATTCGTGAGGCAAAAATAGTTATGGTTTGAATAGAAGGAGTGCTTAGATGGCTTGTTTTTCTGGATCTACCATGGATCCCAAATCGTAAATTTTTGCTCTCCAAGTCCTGCGGGACTTGGATTGCAAAAATAACGTTTGGGATGACGGGCGTCGAGGGGAAAAAATTATCGAGAGTAATACTCAATAACCAAATTCGGTTCCATCTGCACAGGATAAGCTACTTCGTCCAAAGTTGGTACGCGGATAAAGCGCCCCTTCATATTGTTGTGGTCCACTTCAATATATTCCGGTACTTCTCTCTCAGCAGATTGTGTGGCAGCAAGTACAACCGGATTAGCACGTACTCTGGGCCTTAATTCAATTTCATCGCCCTCTTTAACTCGGTAAGAAGGAATATTAACACGCTTACCATTCACCAATACGTGACCGTGGTTAATAAACTGCCGTGATGAGAAAACAGTAGGGATGAATTTCATTCTGTAAACCACCGCGTCCAAACGACACTCTAACAATCCTATAAGGTTCTCGCTGGTATCCCCGCGCTTTTGCACAGCCATACGGTACATATTACGAAACTGCCGTTCAGTAATATTGCCATAATACCCACGCAGTTTTTGCTTGGCGGCTAACTGTATACCATAATCTGAGCGCTTACTTGGCTTCTGGCCATGTTCACCTGGACCATAGTTTCTCCGGTTATAAGGGCTTTTCGGGCGCCCCCAGAGGTTAATACCATAGCGGCGATCCATCTTGTATTTAGCTTCTAGTCGTTTCGTCATTCAATTCATTTCCAAAATTAAAGCAATTATCATGAACCCATCGTAGCTCGAGCTTTTCTTAACCACAACCCAAAATACGAGAAGTATAGGCCATAAAATAAAACGATTTACCCCCCTTTGTCAACCTATATTCCACGGCCTTTACGCTGATTGTGCGGGTGAGTCAAACTGGCCACAATCCCCCGTAAAGTTTGCACCTCTTGCGAAGTCAACGGCATACGCAAAAACATATTGCGGATATTACGCACCATCACAGGGCGTTTCGGCAGCACCCGCAAAAATCCTGAGTTATCCAATTCACTCTCTAAGTGCTCAAAGAAACCCAGCAATTCTTGCTTGCTGGCAAAGGGGCTGTCGTTTTTATGCAGCACAACTCCCTCCCCCTCAACAATTTGAGTTTTAAACCATTCATATGCAATCAACAATACCGCTTGCGCCAAATTCAATGACGTATACTCAGGATTTAAAGGCACATTGATAAAACCATCCACAAGGCTTAGATCTTCATTATCCAAACCTGTTCGCTCTGGGCCAAAGAGGACTCCAACTCGCGATCCAGTTTTTATATGTTGTGCAATGTTCTCAGCGGCTGTTTGTGGCGTATAAAGATATTTATTCATATAACGAATACGCGCCGTGGTGCCATAGACGATATTCAAGTCAGCAATGGCCTCACGGGTCGTATCATAAACCTGAACATTATCCAAAATAACGTTGGCTCCCGCTGCCGGTTTAATGGCATGAGTATTGGGCCAACCATTTCTAGGTTTTACGAGTCGCAGCTGGGTTAAGGCACCATTGTACATCGCCCGTGCAGCAGTCCCAATGTTTTCTCCCAGTTGCGGCTTAACCAGGATAATAACCGGCGCATTACTTTGCTCTTCCATCATTTACGCCGCCATAAAGTTCCGTCAGCCGTATCTTCCAGCTCAATTCTCTGGTCATGTAACAGATCTCGCACCCGATCTGCTTCTGCAAAATCTTTGTTCTGGCGCGCCCGGTTACGAGTTTCAATCAGGGCTAAAATTTCTGCCTCCATCAACTGATCTTGATTTTGTGCTTGCGGTGGTTGCCAGGTGAGCCACTCCTCCACATCTTCCCGCAGCACCCCTAGAAACTGAGCTGAACCCAGTAAGGTTGCCTGCAATTTTTTCTTTTCTTGCGAACTTTCAGTTTTATGAATCGCCTGGGCCAGCTCAAACAAATGGGCAAAGGCTAGGGGAGTATTGAGATCGTCGGCTAACGCCTCCAAAACTGGCTTGGCCACCTCGCCGGGCACAACTTCTGCATGACGCAAAGCATTATAAAGACGATCAAGACTGTGCTTGGCTTGAATTAAAGATGTATCGGTCCAATCTAATGATTGACGATAGTGAGTGGACAACAACAAAAATCTTATGGTCTCCCCGTGATCCTGTTGTAATGCGTCATGTAGGGTAATGAAATTGCCAAGAGACTTGGACATTTTCTCGCCATTGACCGTGATCATTCCATTGTGCACCCAATAGCGGGCAAAAGTACCGGGGCCGTTAGCACAAACACTTTGCGCCAACTCATTCTCATGATGCGGAAATAAAAGATCTTGCCCCCCGCCATGAATATCAAAGCTGGCGCCTAAATATTGATAACTCATCGCCGAGCACTCAATATGCCATCCTGGACGACCATAGCCCCATGGGCTCTCCCACCCTGGGGTATGCTGATCGGATGGTTTCCATAACACAAAATCCGCTGGATCTTGCTTGTAAGGTGCCACTTCAACCCGGGCACCGGCGATCATATCCTCCCGTTTGCGGCCAGATAATGCGCCATAGGATTCTAGACTGCCAACCCGAAACAACACATGGCCCTCAGCAACATAAGCATGGTTTTTAGATAATAAATTTTCGATCATCGCAATCATTTGCGCAATATGATCAGTGGCCCGTGGTTCCTGGTCAGGCGGTAAAACATTGAGTGGCATAATATCTGCGTGAAAATCCTGGATTGTCTGCTCAGTAAGTTCTTGAATAGCAATGCCTTTTTCACGCGCCCGATTGTTAATTTTATCATCAACATCGGTGATATTGCGTACATAGGTCACTTTGTGTTCATGGCATAACAAACGGTAGAGCACATCAAACACCACAATCGGGCGAGCATTACCTATATGGATACGATGATACACTGTGGGCCCACACACATACATGGCCACCTTACCAGGCTCAAGGGGTTGGAATAGCTCTTTCTGGTGGCTTAAACTATTATAAAGTTTGAGATTAAAGGTATTCATGCCCGCTCCCCACTTAAGCGCCCCAAAGCCTTTTGATAACCGATCTGCAGTAATAGATCATTCATCTTTGGGCCATGGGACAGACCAGTGAGGGCTTCCCGTAAGGGCATAAACAACTGTTTACCCTTGTTTCCTGTAGCCTCACGTAATTGTTGGGTCCACTGTCCCCAGGTCTCATCTGTCCATGGTTCCGCTGGTAACAATGTCTTCGCCGTTGCGATGTAATCAGGATTTTGAATTAGCGGCTCAATCTCTCCCTCACAGATAGTCCACCACTGCTTTACGTCTTCCAACCTTTGCAGATTAGGTTGGATCAACTGCCAAAATTCTGCCGAAATTTCACCCAGATCCATTTCCTGCAAACGACCTTGTACTTGCGCGAAGGGCAAGTTGTTCAAGAATTTCCCATTCAATTGATACAGCTCGTCAATGGAAAATTTAGGCGAAGATTTTGTGACATGGGACAAGTCAAAATGCTCTGTAAGCTCTTGCAGAGTCTGCACCGATTCAATAGCCTCAGAGGTTCCAAGCTTTGCTAACAAACTCAAAATCGCCATCGGCTCCAACCCGTCGTGGCGTAATTGTTGAATACTCAAACTCCCTAAACGTTTTGACAGACCCTTCCCAGCTGCATCCATCAACAAGGGAGTGTGAGCATAGGTAATTGCTTTGGCTTGCCCCCCCAAAGCTGTAGTCAGTTGTATTTGTACTGCTGTGTTAGATATATGATCTTCTCCCCGAATAATGTGGGTAATACCTAATTCGATATCATCCACCACTGAACACAAGGTATAAACGGGCTGGCCATTTTCACGCACCAGCACAGGATCACTCAAGTGTTTACCAGCAAAAGAAAGCTCCCCACGCGACAGATCAGACCATGTGACAAGGTCCGGCTGCAACTTAAATCGCCAATGGGGTTTCCGACCTTCCTTTTCCAACTGTGTCTTTTGCGCATCAGTCAAATTCAGCGCGGCCCGATTGTAAATGGGTGGTTTGCCTTGGGCCAACTGCCGTTTGCGCCCATGGTGCAATTCTTCAGCCGATTCATAGCACGGATACAAGTATCCCTGCTCTTTTAGCTTATCGATTGCTGTCTGATAAACCGCAAATCTCTCCGATTGCCGGTATAAATTATCATGAACCAACCCCAGCCAGGCTAAATCTTCAAAGATCCCATTGGCAAATTCAGCCGTGCTGCGTTCTGTATCGGTATCGTCAAGGCGCAGTATGAACTGCCCCTGGTGTTGACGGACAAACAACCAATTAAGCAGTGCAGTACGCACATTTCCCACATGTAAACGCCCCGTAGGACTGGGAGCAAATCGAACAACAAACGAAGTCATAAATTTTTCCTTTCTCTCATCCTCTATCTTTAGCAAAGTCACCCCTTATTGACCATACTGTGTCTTGAATAACACACAAGGTAACCTTTCATTAAGGAATCATCGGATCGTGAATTGACCAAAAAACAGGGGGGGCTATATTAGGTCATGAGGATGGTGCGTTCTGTTTGAGGAATCACCATAAGTGTTTAATTCAAGTTATTGATAGAGGATCAAAACATGAAAAAATTTGCAATTGCTCTAGCAACCACAGCCCTAACAACAAGTGCTGTATTTGCTGATGCGAACAACTTTAATGGCCCATCCATTGGTGCTCAATTTGGTTTGGCTCAAAGTGATGGAAGCTTCCGTTCCGGCGAGAATTTCACTCCGAATGCTGCAGGTGTAGCTGCAGGTCTTACGGCAACAAACGCCTTCCACAAGGCTGACCTTTCCACAAAAGGTGTGATTGGCGGTATCCATTTAGGCTGGGACAAAGTGTTCCAAAACAAGTGGTTGCTCGGTATTGAGATTTATGGAGACCTTTCTTCCCTAGAAGGTAAAGTTAGCCGTCAGAGCACTGACAGAACAGTCTCAGCTGACACCTGGAAGACTAGTATGGAATATTCCATCGGTGTAAATGTACGTGGTGGTGTAATCGTCAGTGACACCCTTGCATACTTAAGTCTTGGTTGGGTTGGATCTGAATGGGAAATCAAACAGACATCAGGGCATCCCCTTGAAGGTGGCCTAACCGGTAAGAAAAGTGATTTCGAATCCGGTTTCCGGGTTGGATTGGGTATGGCTACCATGGTTAATAACAATTTGATGCTAAGCCTAGAAGGTGGCTACACTTGGTACGGTGATCTTAAGGTTAATAAATCTATAACTAGTGTGAACATCAATGGCGTTAACACACCAATAAATGGCACTGCGAAAGTAGATTCCAAATACAGCCCAGAAGTGCTTGAAGCAAAACTCAAGCTCAGCTGGAAAATCAGAGGGCTTAACTAAAACTTAAGTCTGCTGATTTAGCAATACAAGGCCCGCTGTCATCACTGACAGCGGGTTTTTTCATGGACGCAGGTTGGCTTTCGCGTTACAGTGAACCAGAGATCTATAATCATCAAAGGCCCTCTTCATGCGACGCAGCAACTATTTTCTAAATACTTTACGCGAAACGCCAAGTGAGGCAAAAATCATCTCCCATCGATTGATGTTGCGCACAGCTATGATTCACCAGACCACAGCTGGGATTTACTCTTGGTTGCCCTTCGGCCTTAGAGTTTTGCAAAAAATTGAGCAAATTGTTCGCGAAGAGCAAGATGCAGTAGGTGCGCAAGAAGTGATTATGCCGACTGTGCAACCTGCTGATTTATGGCGGGAAAGCGGTCGCTATGAGGACTATGGCAAAGAAATGTTGCGCATACAGGATCGTCACCAGCGTGAAATGCTATACGGTCCCACGGCAGAAGAAGTAGTTACGGATATTTTTCGCCATCACCTATCTAGTTACAAAGATTTGCCCCAGATGTTGTATCAAATTCACTGGAAATTTCGCGACGAGATTCGTCCCCGTTTTGGAGTGATGCGTGGTCGTGAGTTTTTGATGAAGGATGGCTATTCTTTTGACCTGACCCAAGAGGCTGCACGGAAAAGTTATCAGCTAATGTATAATACTTATCTGAAGACGTTTGCTCGTATGGACTTGACTGCCATCCCCGTTAAAGCGCCAACTGGTCCTATTGGCGGCGATCTGAGTCACGAGTTTCAAGTTCTAGCTGAAACTGGAGAAAGCCAGATTTTTTATGACAAGCAGCTTGATCAATTGCGGCAAAACCCAGGGCAAATAGATTTTGAAGAATTGGTCAAAGTTTATGCCGCAGAAGAAGGGTTACATGACCCTGCTACCTGTCCCATTCCAGAAAGCCAGCTAACCACCGCTCGTGGTATAGAAGTAGGACACATTTTTTATTTTGGCACAAAATATTCTGAGCCGATGAAAGCCCTGGTCAATGATCAAAATGGCACTCCAGTGCCGGTACATATGGGCAGCTATGGCATTGGTGTTGCCCGTCTGGTAGCCGCAATTATTGAGGCCCATCACGATGACAAGGGCATCATTTGGCCGGAAGCGGTGGCACCTTTCAAGGTCGGGATCATTAACGCCCGCACTGGTGATGAAGCCTGTGATGCCATGTGTGACTCCATCTATCAAAGTCTCAAAAATGCTAAACTCGAAATTCTTTATGACGATAGACCTGAACGGGCCGGGGTGAAATTCGCTGATATGGATCTGATTGGCTTGCCGTGGCAAATTATCGTTGGACCGCGTGGAATTCGTGAAGGACAGGTGGATCTGAAAAATCGCCGTTCTGGTCAGGTTACGTCTGTTGCCCCAGAAACTTTGCCTTCAATACTATCGTGCTCCGATGTTTAAATCATTTGAACGAACAATTGCATTTCGTTATCTCCGTACTCGCCGTCGAGAGGGGTTTATCTCAGTAATTGCTGGCTTTTCCATTTTAGGCATTACTCTCGGAGTGGCCACCCTCATTATTGTCATGTCCGTGATGAACGGATTTCGCCAAGAGTTAACTAGACAGATTTTAGGTTTTAATGGGCATCTTAACGTTTCTGCCAGAACTCCCTTGCAGTTATCACAAGCCCAACAGCTTGCCCAACAGCTGCAACAAATCTCAGGCGTCAAACAAGTCACTCCAATCATTGAACAACAAGTAATGGTGATGAAAGATGGCCTGGCCCTTGGTGCCATAGTGCATGGCATGAATCCAGAGGACCTAAGGGCACGTGCCGCCATTGCTAGCAATATCACTTTTGGCGCTCTAGATAATTTTAAGTATGATGATCAGGTGATCATCGGCCAAAAAATGGCAGAGAAATTTGGCGTTGTGTCTGGCGATACCGTTACATTGGTCTCACCAAAAGGTACAGCTACCGCCTTCGGCACTGCTCCCCGCATGCGTAGTTTTAAAATCATCGCCATTTTTGAGGTTGGCATGCATCTATATGATATGACCAATGTCTTTATTTAATTGGACTCTGCGCAAAAATTCTTTCAAACCCATGAGCACATCAACGGCCTAGAGGTGTTTTTGCAAGATCCTGACCAAATTGAGACTATGCGACAACAACTAGGGACGTTTTTAGGCCCCCAATTCGCCATGACTGATTGGCGCCATGCCAATGCTCCTTTCTTTAATGCGTTGCAAGTTGAACGCAATGTGATGTTCCTGATTCTTACTCTAATTATTTTGATTGCCGCTTTTAACATCATATCAACCCTCATTATGCTGGTTAAAGACAAGGGCCATGATATCGCCATCATGCGCACCATGGGCGCTACTCGCCCAATGGTAATGCGTATTTTCTTGCTGACAGGCACCACCATCGGTACTGTTGGCACCATTGCTGGCTCCGCCTTAGGCATCGCCTTTGCTGGTAATATTGAAAAAATTCGCCAAGGTCTTCAGTGGCTCACCGGCACAGAGCTATTCAGCGCTGAAATTTATTTCTTGGCCCAACTGCCAGCAAAAGTTAATCCTTATGAAGTTGTCTACATTGTCTTGATGTCCTTAGGCCTATCATTTTTAGCGACTATTTATCCATCTTGGCGCGCCGCTCGCTTAGACCCTGTGGAGGCTTTACGCTATGAGTAAACAAGTCCTGTTGCAACTGCGCGATATTTCCCATACCTATCCCCAAGGCAAGAAACAATTACGTGTGCTCAATCAAGTCAATCTTGAGCTATCTGCCGGTGAAATTGTCGCATTAGTTGGTCCTTCTGGCGCTGGCAAATCAACATTGTTGCATATCGCTGGCTTGCTTGAGCGCCCCAGTCAGGGGGAAGTTCATATCCATGGTGAATCAACCCAAAGTCTGCCAGACCGCAAGCGTACCCGCCTCAGGCGTTCAACAGTTGGCTTTGTATATCAATTTCATCACCTACTCCCCGAGTTCACGGCCTTAGAAAATGTGATTTTACCGCAACTATTGCGGGATGTACCCTACGCCCAAGCCCAACAACATGCGCACACACTGATTGATAATATGGGCCTCAGTGAGCGGGAACTCCACCTTCCGTCCCAACTGTCAGGCGGCGAACAACAAAGAATTGCCATTGTGAGAGCTCTGGCCAATAATCCACAACTTTTACTGGCAGATGAGCCAACTGGCAACTTAGATACCCACACCTCCCATAAAGTTTTTGCGCAACTCATCACTTTGGTACGAGAAAAGAAAATGGCAGCGTTAGTGGCAACCCACAATCCTGAGCTCGCAGCCCTGATGGATCGCACTCTCACCCTAGTTGATGGAAAACTTGTTTAATAATAATAACTGTAAGAATATTTTTATATATTACTGTTGTGTAGGTTAGGTTTACGCAACAATGCCAACAGGATAATCCATCGAAAGAGATGTAAAGTCAGAGTAACCGGTCACACCATCTAAAGTCAACGAACCACCACCTATAAAATTAAAGACAATAGATGTGCCCGTATCGACAACTGACTCCACACTATTTTCCAAATTTGCCAGTGTACCATCACCCCGC
>SDBT01016154.1_pt1 | contig 11833 bp, 10 predicted proteins | sample 2277101 | NCBI WGS metagenome assembly SDBT01 (sample SAMN10404973, study PRJNA504765) | marine sediment metagenome | isolation source: marine sediment core GS10_PC15, 103 cmbsf | place: Arctic Ocean: Southern Knipovich Ridge | collected 2010
ACTTTACTTCATAATGGACTAGCCCAGATGGCTCATTACTACAATCTTCCTTATTACGGCAGCAATACTGCTGATTCAAAACTTCCTGATGCCCAGATGGGCTATGAAAGAGCCCAGCATTTTATGGGCTGTGCAATGGGGGGAGTCAATATTATCCATGTTGCCATAGGAAACCTGGCCATGATGAGTATCGCAAACTATGAACAATGCCTTATAGATAATGAAATACTGGGTTCGACTTTCAGGTTCTTGAAAGGTATTGAGGTAAATAAGGATACTATTGGTCTTGATGCTTTCAGGGAAGCGGGGCATAGTTCCAGCTTCCTTTCTACTGCCCACTCCTTAAAATACTGCAGAAGCGGTATAAGATGGGAACCAAAACTTACCGATAGGGGGAACTGGAACCAATGGATGGACCAGACTGGTGGTAAGGATATGAGGGAAAGAGCAAAGGATATGGCCAGGGAGATACTTAAAGAGCACAATCCAGTTTATGTTAATGAAAAAGAAAGAAAAGAGATCTGTAAAATAGCCATGTCAGCTCAAAAACAAATAGATACAAGAGTAAAGCAATAATTACTAAAGTGACATTTTCACTGAATAAAATAGAGATTACAATATCGCGGAATGATAATACTATTAAAAATAAATATTGACTTCTGTGATATTATATATTAAGGTAAACGTAAACCGGATACGTTTACCTTAATTCTCACATAAAGCTTGCTTTTAAAAATTGGAAGTTAATATCCTTAATTAGAATTTTAACATAATGAAAAAAAGAGCAACAATTAAAGACAGTTTACAGGATTGTGCATTCAAGCATAAACACTCTACATTTCTTTTTAATACAAATTATAATAGGCAACTACTTCTGCTTGATAATATTGGAAGTACTGGCATGTCTGAAAAAATATATATCTTGACATGAAGCTTTCGATAAGAAAATCAACTAGCAGATAAATATGTAAAATAATTGTGCAGATTAAAAAAAGGAGGGGATATTTATGAAAAAACGGTTTGCCTGAGATAGACTCCATGCAATAGTCCTATACAAGCAAACCAAGAGGATTGTAAGATTTTATTATTAAAAAGTAAATAATCCTCAAAAAGGAGGGGAACAAGATGAAAAAGATGTTTACATGGTCGCTAGTAGTAGTAATCTGTCTTGCTTTAGTCGCCAGTTTCAGTCTTGCAGGATGCAAGGAAGAAGCAGCTTCTAGCGAAGAAGCAGTTTCTGAGACCGAAGAGGTTACAGAAGAAGCAGCAGAAAAAGAACCTGTTACCCTAAAGGTTCTAAATTGGGCACCTGGAGGTCAAGAATTTTGGGATGCAACAGCAGCAGCTTTTATGGAAGAATATCCATGGATAACTGTAGAATATGAAGCCGTTCCAAATACTCAGTACTATGAAAAACAGGGAGCCTATATTAGTTCTAGATCCGGACCTGATGTAATGGTCAATAATGGTGGTTTTGAGATGTGGGATAGAATAGATGCATATCAGCCTGTTACAAAATGGATGACTGATGAGATAAAAGACAGTGTTTATAACTGGACTGATGCCTGTCTTGGCTATAGCGGATCTAATGACTGTTATGGGATTTCCCCCAGCTATCAGGGTAATGTGATTTATTATAATATTGAGATCCTTGAAGAAGCTGGCGTAGATCCTGATAATCCTCCAACTACATGGGAGGAATTTGATGCTGCAGCTCAGAAAATAAAAGCAATAGGGAAAGCTCCAATGGCTATGGGTATAGGAGCACTTCCTGCCTATTGGGTTTTTCCAGAGATAGCCAAATATTTCTTTACAGCTGAAAGTGATCTCCAAGACTTTATGAATGGCGATATACCCTGGTCAGATCCAAGATTGGTCCAGACCTTAGAATATCATGAGTGGTGGACACAGCAGGGTTGGTTCCAGGAAGGTGTTACAACAACTCAATACCTTCCTGATGCCGGGGATGTATTTCTGCGTGGAGATGCAGCTTTTGTACCTGGTATCATATCCGATGTCTTTAACTGGAAGATATGGGGAGATGAACTTGGCCACGACAATATAGGTGTAATGGAGTGGCCGATTATAGACCCGGATGCATTTTTTGCAGGCACGTTTACTGGACTCGCAGGTCTGGTTCATGGAGTGACTGCATGGACAGATAAACCGGAAGAGGCATGGCTGTATGTTAAATGGATGGCCAGTGCGGAAAATGCCAATTTATTCTTAACAATGGCAGGCGGACAGCCTAATTTCAAAGGTTTTGATAAGACTGCGGTTGATTATTCACCTGCATTTACTAAGATACAGGAAATCATAGTAGACAATATGCCTCATGTCGGGACTTTGATAAGTGGACGTGAAGCAGATGCATATTCCAGAGGATTTGAGCAGATGCTTACAGCTTCAATAACAGTTGATGAATGGGTAGCTCTACTTCAGGATGCATTAGATAATTCAGAATCAAAACAGTAAATTAGAGTTATTTACCTAGTATGTAGCAGTGCCGGAATTTCTAACCCGGCACTGCTAAATAAAATAATCATATTACAATAATAGTCCAAATAAGAGTTATTATGATAAATAAAAAAAATATTATTAGAAGATCTGGTGAAAGCTGGACAGCCTGGCTTTTTGTAATACCGGGAGTTCTACTGGCAGTTGTTTTTAAGGTGTTCCCACTTTTTCGTGGTCTATATGATAGTCTATTTCATTTTAAAGGTGGTTGGGAGCGGACCTTTGTAGGTTTTGAAAACTTTCAGAGGATGTTTGGCGATCCTGCAGTAAAGATAGCTTTCTTAAATGTTTTAAAAGTAATGGCGACATTACCTATCTGGGTACTTTTACCCTTACTGTTATCATTTTTAATATTCCAAAGAACCCCTGGGTGGTCATTTTTCAGAGCAGTCTTCTTTCTCCCTTATATTATCTCACCCATAATAGTTGGTCAGATTTTCAGGGAAGTTCTGAGTCATCAAGGACCGATTAATGAGTTATTAAAATTGATCAAATTGGATTTTCTTGCATTAGTATGGCTTGGTGATCCGAGAACTGTTTTATGGACTGTTATATTTGTAGTATTGTGGAGTTTTAATGGCCTTGGCGTTATAACTTATTTGGCTGGATTTGCGACAATATCAGAGGATTTGTTTGATGCTGCAGACATAGATGGAGCTTCTTTTTGGGGAAAGTTTTTTCATATAACTCTTCCCATTATGAGACCCATAATAGGGTACTGGGCTGTCTTATGTACCGGAGGAATGCTTCTCTGGATGTTTCCTTTTATATTTGCCTTAACACAGGGTGGTCCGGGATATAGTTCAATGATGCCCGAATACCTTGTATATCTGGTCTCATTTAGATTCTTTGAACGGGGATATGGTACTGCAATCGGTGTCTCATTATTTCTAGTTGTTCTATTATTTACCTTCTTCCAGGTACGATATATGTATGGTGTTGGAAATGTCAGAAGAAAAAAAGGATGATGTTGAAATGAGAAAAAGGAAAAAAAATCCAATAAACTATTTATCTTTAAAAAACAAAACCAGTAGGATATTTATAACGATTATTCTTAGTATGTGGGGAGTAATATCCCTTTATCCAATACTTTACACTGTTATTTCCTCTTTCAAGACAAGGTTGGGGTATGCTCAAAATAGATTTGGGCTACCTGGCATTGATACATTTACAGTTGAGAATTATATTACGATGTCCAGTAGATTTAATTTCTTAAAACTTACACTGAATTCTATAATTGTAACGACAGGCGGTGTTGTTCTGTGCACGATTCTTGCATTTTCACTTGCTTATGCAGTAACAAAATTAAGGCTCAGGGGAAGCAATTATCTATTTCTACTTGTGATAGCTACACTTATGATTCCCAACCAAACAATCATGTACCCGCTTTATCAAACTGCATTTGACCTAAAGCTTATAGGAACATATTTTGGTTTGATATTGATATTTGCCGCCTTTGGACTTCCTTTAGCAACTTTTCTAATTGCGGCATATCTCAGGGGAGTTCCTGACGCACTCATAGAAGCTGCCAGGATAGATGGGGCCAGTCATTTTCAGGTAATGTGGAGAGTAATATTTCCTATAGCAATTCCTGCAGTGGTAACAGTCGCAATAATAAATACTGTGTGGATGTGGAATGATCTTTTACTTCCTTTACTCCTAATTCCACAACCTGATAAAACCACTTTAATGGTTGCTGTAGGTACTTTGCGTTCCCAATATGATATTAATATACCCCTTATCAGTGCTGGTCTGGTTATTAGTGTAATCCCTGTAGCCATTGCATATTTGTTAGGACAAAGACAACTGATCAAAGGTATGACTGCCGGAGCAATAAAAAATTAAGTTCTAACTAGATCAAATACATAGTAAATATTTAAATAAAGAGGAGTTATAAGGTTATGCAGTTTGGTTTATCTAAAGTATGTATTACTCCTGAGGTAGGTACGGAGCTTTTAGGTCATCCTATTCAATTAGAGACAGATGGAAAATATACCGATCTTTATGCAAAATCGGTATATTTTGATTCCAACAGTGAAAACCTACTCATAATATCATGTGACCTGATGGCGCTCTCGAAAGAACTTATCGATAGGGTAAGGAGCAGGATTAGTAAAAAAACAGGTATTGACTTTGATAATATAGTAGTCCATACAACACATACTCATGCTGGACCTGCAGTGGTAGGAGAATTTAATGGCAGAATATGCAGTACAGAGGCGCAGGAAAAAATAATTGAGCAGATAATAGATTCAGGGGTAAAGGCATTTAATTCCAAGATAACTGGGAGACTGGGAGCAGGCAGCGAAAACATCTATGATATCTCTTTTAACAGAAGATATGTCATGAAAGATGGCAGTGTTGAGATGCATCCACATAAAGACGATCCAAACTTACTTGAGGCAGAAGGTCCCAATGATCCGGAGTTAAACAGTATCATATTATTTGATAATGAAAATAATCCTGTTGGGGCATTGGCAAATTTTCCCTGCCATCTAACTTCTTTAGAGAGAAATAATACAAAATTTTCTGCTGATTTTCCCTACTATGCAGAAGAAAATTTGAAAGAGAAGCTTGTTAGTGATGACTTTATTATGCTTTATTTAAATGGAGCATGCGGCAATCTTTGTCAAGTAGATGTAGAGAACAGGGAAACTGCCGAAGTAGGGGATGAGCATTCACGAAGAGCTGGTAAAAGTTTTGCAGAAGCAATACATAAAATAATCGATAACTGTGAGATGCTTAAAGATGATGCAAGCATAGATATAGCCTATAGAGAGATTGAGATCCCGATAAGGAAGATCACGGATAAAATGCTAAAAAAAGCAAAAGAGACTATTGAAAGATATAAAGGTAAAGAGATAAAAGAATTTGAACTCTCAAATTATGGCCTGGAAAGCTATAAGGATAATACAGTTATTTCAGCACAGAGGCTCTTGGAAACAGATTTTTGGAAGAATATGTCAGCAAATGAGATTATGTATCTTGCCAATGAGTATAAGGATAAAAAGGTGACCGTACCCCTTACTGTGGCAAGAATAGGAAAAATATTTCTCGCAACCAATCCGGCTGAACTTTTTGTAGAATATTCACTCATGCTCAAAAATAGGTTTAAGAAAAAATACAAGAACATAATGATAGTGGAGCTTGTAAATGGATGGGTCGGTTATGTACCTACCGAAAAAGCATTTTCAAGTGATTCGGGATACGAGGTCCAATTTTTGAATTCAAGTAAGTTAAGTGAAGATGCCGGAGAAATCATAACTGAAAAAATTATTCAGATGGAAAAAGAGCTAGGCTGATTATTTATTGAATAAAACAATAAACAGGATTTTTAAATACAATTTGTAAGGATCATTACAGGAAAAAAGAAGTCTAGCCAATTGGTTAAAAAATTTTGCTTAAAAAGAGGATATCAATTTTTAATATATAGAAGATATTATTATTGAAAATTATTATCTTATTATATGGAGATTTAAAGATCATGAGATTTGGTTTATCCAAAGTTTGTATTACTCCAGAATTTGGTATGAAACTTATTGGACAGCCTGTCCAACTCAAAGCAGATGGAAAGTATAATGAGTTATATGCAAGGTCATTTTACCTTAATTCAAATAATAAAGATATTCTGATAGTGTCCTGTGACCTATTGCTATTCCTAAAAAAAACATCAGATAGAATAAGGACCCAGATCAGTAATAAGACATGTATCAGCTTTGACAGTATAGTGATCCATACAACCCATACTCATGCTGGTCCCGCTATTGCCGATATATTTAATGAAAAAACAAGTAATCCCGAAATACAGGAAAAGATAATTAATTCAATTATAGATTCCGGGGTAAAATCATTTAATAATCAGCAGACCGGAAAAATAGGAATAGGCAAAGAGTATCTCTATAATATCTCTTTTAATAGGAGATATATTATGAAAGATGGGACTGTTGAGATGCATCCACATAAAGATGACCCAAACTTGCTTGAAGCTGAAGGTCCCAATGATCCGGAGTTAAACAGTATCATATTATTTGATAAGGAAAATAATCCTGTTGGGGCATTGGCAAATTTTCCCTGCCATCTGACTTCATTGGAGAGGAATAATTCAAAATTTTCTGCTGATTTTCCCTATTATGCTGAAGAGGATTTGATAAAAAAATTAAATAATGATGATTTTATAATGCTTTACCTGAATGGACCATGCGGTAATCTTTGCCAGGTAGATGTTAAAAATAGTGAAACTTTTGAAGTTGGAGATCAACATTCACGCGTGGCTGGTAAAAGATTTGCAGATGCAGTAAATAAGATAATCAATAATTGTACATTCCTAGATGATAATATGGATATTGATATAGCCTATGATGAGATAGAGATTCCCATAAGAAAAATCACAGACAAAATGATAAATGATGCGAAAGAGATTATTGAAAAAAATATAGGAAAAGTTATCAAAGAATTTAAATTATCAAATTATGGTCTGGAAAGTTATAAGGATACTACAGTAATCTCGGCCCAGAAACTTCTAGAAACAGAATTTTGGGAAAACATGTCTGCAAATGAGATCATAAATCTTTCAAAAACTTATAAGGATAATAAAAAGGAAGTAGTTCCACTCACTGTAGCAAAAATAGGGAGTATATTATTAATAGCAGTACCTGCTGAATTATTTGTGGAGTATTCTCTTAATATTAAAAATATATTTAAGGAAAAATATAAGAATATAATTGTAGTAGAACTGGCAAATGGATGGGTTGGATATATACCAACTAAAAAAGCATTTTCATATAATTCTGGGTATGAGGTCCAGTTCCTTAGTTCTAGCAAATTACGTGAAGATGCCGGTGATATTATTACAAAAAAGATAATACAAATGGAAAAAAGCTTATTGGCTCAATAAAGAAGATATGAAAAATAATGATTTTACTGATTGGTTTAATGAGGGCCCTGGCTTTTTTAGATTAGATCCCCAAAGAAGTGCCCTCCTTGTAGTAGACATGCAATACGAACATGCATCTCCTGATTATGGATTAGGTGCAAGAATAAAGAAAAAGAATCCTGAAATAGGTGAATATTATTTTAACAGGGTGGAAAAAATAGTTTTACCAAATATAAAAAAAACACTTGATTTTTTTAGAAGTAAAAAGTTACAAGTGATCTATTTCACATTCGGACCTGAAAGAGAGGATGGATCAGATCTTTATCCTTTAGGTAGAATGGAAGACTTAAAAAATATTGAAGCATTTGGAGAGAAAACCTTCTACCCCAGAGGTTCTTTCGAATTTAATATACTCGAAGAAGTAGAGCCCGTTAAAGGTGATCTAGTTATAAACAAGGTATCTTCAGGAGGTTTTGCTACTTCAAACATTGACTCTGTATTAAGGAATATGGGAATGGAGACCCTTTTTTTTACAGGCGGAGCAACAGATCTCTGTGTTGAAAGCACACTTAGAGCAGCAGCTGATAGAGGGTACAACTGTGTGATAATAGAAGATGCTTGTGCTACCTGGAGCCAGGAGGCTCATGATGCTGCAATTAATGTTATAAGCAGGATCTATGGCATATCAAGAAAAACCGTAGAAATAATTAGAGAATATCCATGGGAATGTTATAAGTGGAAAATAGATGATACAAATAAATCAATAAGGCAATAATCTTAAACAAAAAATGAATGATAAGGTGGATTTAAAATCAATTTCAAAGATAATATAAAAGTATTAAATTTTATTTCTGATTATGATAATACAAGCAGGGAATTACTGCTTTCACTACCATCAGATCATAATGAAGATAGGAAATACCCCTTAATAATAAGTCCACATCCTTTCGGCTGGTCAAATTTTGAAAATTATGCTCATGGAGCTTCAGATTTGCTTTACCCATTTAAGGGTTGGAGTGGAATTAGTAATAAATATAAAGTAGTTATAGCTTCACCTCTGGGTCATGGAAGAAATTTTGAAAAAATAAGCCTGGCCTGGGAAGCACAGATGAACGATATATCAAAAATACCATCAATATTGGCGAGATTAGATATAAAAGTAAAAAGTGAAAAAATATATATATCCGGCCTTAGTATGGGAGGAATGGAGACTATAGCTGCAATGGCACTATATCCTGGAATATTCAAAGCTGGATTTTCATTTAATGCTTTAGTCGATCTGGTTGCATGGTATAAGGATATAATAGAAGGTCATGGTTCGGAAAAATTGCTTGAAATGAAAGTAGATGGGGTGGTAGCTGAAGAGATCGGGGGGACACCTACTGAATTTTTAGAGGAATATGAGAAAAGAAGTCCAATTAATTATATTGATGGTTTATCAGGTTCCAACTTGATGCTTTATTGGAGCAGCAAAGATAATATTGTCCCTAATCAGGAAAAGTATCACAATAAAAAACTTTTTGAATTGATAAAAAGGGAAAACTCCATCTCAAAAGTTTACGAATATGATCATAGCTACGATCATGATTTTAATAAGTTTGATGAAGAAGAATGTACTAAATGCCATGAGTTTTGCGATTTTGAGCTGGCTGCTAAATGGTTTTTGGGAAATTTTTAATTTCTGGGAAATAATATTATGAAGTATAGTGATTCAAACATAAATAGATTAATAGATGCAATAAAGTTTAAGCCAACTGACAGGATTCCGCATCTGGAGCACTGGATCAATAAAAAAACTATAGAGTATACCCTGGGTAGAGAAGTGGGAGATCCTTTGGATCCATATGATCAGGAAAAGATTATTGAAAACCCCCTAAATCCATTAGATCTTGTAGAATTTGCCCAAAAAATTGGCCAAGATGCAATCAGTTATGATTTTGTCTGGGGCTTTGGTTTTATCTACAAAGAGGCACATGATGGAACGACCCATTATATTGATGGAATGTATAAGAATTGGGAGGATATTCGAGACCTTAAACTGCCAAACATACAGAATAGTATTAATCAATTCAATAAATATTATCAGGCATGTTCGGGTACGGGAGTTGGAATATATCCTATCGTCAGATCGGTATTCGATACCACTTACCTTGCAATAGGTCTTATGGATTTTATGTTAAAGATTTATGATGACTTAAAGTTTATAAATTATCTCATGGATTTTACTTTAGAGCATTACAATAATATCTCAATTGAGATTACCAGAAACTTTGAGAATATTCCATTTGTGCTAGTAGCTGATGACCTTGCAGGAGCAAATGGATTGATGATCGATCCAATTATATTTAGGGATCTCTACATACCAAGGCTAAACAAGATACTTGAACCCTTTCATAAAAAGAATATACCGATCGTATTCCATTGTGACGGAAATCTTAAAAATGTTATTCCAATTTTAATCGAATGCGGAATTCTTGGAGCCCATCCATTGCAGCCGTCCTGTAATGATATATATCATTTAAAAAAGAAATATAATGGCAAGTTTGCTTTATTTGGCAATATAGAGACAGTTCTTTTAGCTGATGGTCCCAAGGAAAAAATAGAAAATGATGTGATAAAGCATTGTGATGGTTTAAATGAAGGAGGGGGATATATCCTGGGTTCAAGCTCTTCAATATTTGATGGTATTCCCCCTGAAAATTTCCTTACAATGATAAGCGCAGTACATGAATATGGAAAATATTAATAATATTTTAAACAATAATGTTATCCCAGGAGTAAAAATATGAAGAGATATGGTTCCATAATAGGAGTAAAACCTGAAAGATTTGAAGAATATAAAAAAATTCATTCCATGGTTTGGCCTGAAGTCTTAAAGACTATAACTAAATGTAATATAAGGAATTATTCAATCTTTTATAAGGATGGGTTGCTTTTTAGTTATTTTGAATATATTGGTGATGATTTTAAGAATGACATGAAAATGATGGATAATGATCCTGTGAGTCAAAAATGGGATAATCTCTGTTCTTCGATGCAGATACCAAGGGAAACAAGGAAGGAAGGAGAATGGTGGGCCTTTATGCAAGAAGTTTTTCACCATGATTAAAATTTGACTAAAGTATGTTTTATATAAAGAAAGTAGTCTAAATAATGGACACTGAATTATCAGATACTCAGAAAAAAATTGAAAGAGTTAAAAAAACTATAAATCGTAGGGAACCTGACAGGATACCTATTTATGATTTCTTTTGGGCTGAATTTATTGACAGATGGAAGAAAGAGAAAAATTTATCCCAGGACACAAATATTTATTATTATTATGATATGGATCTGATGGTAGTATCACCTAATATGGACCCCAGAAAAAAGTCCTGTGAGATAATTGAAAAAGGAGATGATTATATAACCTGGAAAAGTGGTTTTGGAGCAGTACTGAAAAAATTTGATTATGCTCCAATGGCAAGTTATCTGGATTTTTCAATAAAATCAGCTGATGAATATGAAAAATTTGAATTTGATGATCCCAATGATCTAGAAAGATATCAGGGAACAAGGCAGGATATTATTTCAGGTGACGGATTTACGCCACTGCCAGGTTTTAGTGTGGCTGTTGGAGAAGCCATGAAAAGGATATGTGTCTTTGGTTCGATCTGTGGAGGCCATGAAGCACTTTGGAGGATGAGGGGACCGGAAGGAGTATATTTAGACCTTGCTCTATATCCGGAAAAGGTTAAGCAATTTGTGGACAGGATAGGGGATTTTATGATTGAGATCGGGAAAAGACAGATGGAGCTTGAGGGTATTCATGGGCTTTTTATATGGGGGGATGTGGCTTATAAAAATGGGATGCTTTTCTCTCCAGAAATATGGAAAGAAATTTTTTATCCGGTCATTAAGAAAATATGTACAGAATTGCATAAGGCTGGTGCTTTGCTGGTCTATCACGGGTGCGGTGATAGTAGGGCGATTCTTGATGGTTTGGTCGAAGCAGGGATAGATGCATACCAACCTCTTGAGGTAAAAGCAGGAATGGATGTTTTAAAACTTAAAGAAAAATATGGAAATAATATTGCTTTTATGGGAAATATTGACGCCCAGAATGTTCTCACAGGACCAAAAAAAGAGATGAAAAGAGATCTTCTCAACAAACTTAAAGCAGCAATCGGAGGTGGGTATATCCCTTCTTCTGATCATTCCATACATTCAGATATTAGTGCAGAAAATTATGATTATTTTATTAATTTAATAAAAAAATATGGTAAATATCCTTTGGATATGCCAAATAATATTGGATAATTAATTATATAAGGAGGTATTATGATAAAACCAAGAATTGGAATATGTACAGCTGTTATGGAAGGTTTTAACCTTGGAGAAAAAGATAGTATTGGTTACCAGGAAGAACTTGTAAAGATTTGTAAAAACCTGGAGTTTGAGACT